>Ga0180007_10000033_pt1 | contig 256134 bp, 207 predicted proteins | sample MM_PC_MetaG_FD_121122 | JGI IMG/M metagenome (GOLD analysis project Ga0180007, IMG submission 121122) | Groundwater microbial communities from the Aspo Hard Rock Laboratory (HRL) deep subsurface site, Sweden - MM_PC_MetaG | ecosystem: Environmental > Aquatic > Deep subsurface > Groundwater... | reverse complement strand
TCCGTTTGCGAGGTTTGAAAATTCATATTTACCGTTTGCGTCAGTTGTTTTTGTTGTGATTAAATTATTGCTGTTGTCATATAATTCAACTACAACATCTTTAATGCCCGGTTCGTTATTATCCTGAATTCCGTTTAAGTTTTTATCATGCCATACGTTATCGCCGATAATGTTATCACAATTTACAAGACAGGTAAGGTATCCATTATCAACAGTGCCATTATCAAAGTTCTCGTTAATTGCGGTTGCGGCATCGTTTATTTGGCTGAATGTAAATCCACTTAAACTTCCTCCACCAATTGCTGTTTCGGCAAGAGCTAAGAATTGGTTAACTGTATAAGATACAAACGGGCCTGAAGCAATTTGTAAATCTCCAAGTTTTGTTGTATTAGAACCTAATTTGCCTGCAGCATCATAACCGACATTCATTTTTAGAGCAACTAATTGCCCGGCTAATACGCCGGCGCTGGTTGAAGTTACATTTGAATAATTTTGAGTGAATGCGCCTGCTGTGCTTCCCTGTGGAAGAAAATTCTTTACCGCTGTAGCAGTCGTTAAGGTAAGTTTATAGTTACCGCCAATTACTAAACCAGATGGGAAAACCAGACTAAAATTGGCCTCTCTAATTTTACCAGGGCCGCTGTTCGAAGGACTGCCCCATCCGCCTTGTGTAAATGTAGTATAACCTTTGGTGTCGCAATCTATAGGTTTATTATACCACTCTACTGTTGCACTTACTTCCTTCAAATCGGCTGAAGGTGTCGCTAGAACTAATTTTTGTTTTCCGTCGGGAGAAGTTTTGTGAACGTATCTTGTTCCTTGTGGAATTTGAACGGTAGTTTTGGCTTTTATAGTTGCAATACCTACACCACTATAAGTAAGTGTAATTGGTCCGGCCTGTCCGTTCACATTGGTGGTTATTGTAGTAGTACTTAATGTGCCCAAATTAGTAGATAGTTGAACTTGCGCGTTTTGGACAGGATTTCCATTTAAATCCAATGCGTAAACTTCAAATGTTGCGGGAGTACCAGTAGTGTAAGATTTAGCGGGTGGAATTATCAATAAAGTCTCTAAAGGTACAACATTATTATGATTTGATGTGGCGTCAGCTATTATTGCTAATGCTCTATTTTTTACATCATTGTTATTTGAAATCGTGTTTGCAAGCACACCGTCACTAAAATACCATATTGCAAACTGAATAGCGGCTGCTTCTTTGTTATTATCGGAAAGTTTTCCCGTATAACTTGTTTTGTAAGGGAAGTAATTATTGAGAATGTATGTAATTTGCGAAGGAGTGCTGTTTTCATCCCAATAATCTTTATTAAATTCCAATGAGTTTCGAAGATCTATACAATAAAATTTTACAGCATTAGAATTTAAGGTACCGTTAAATGTACCCGCAAAGTTTGAGGCACTACTATTTGTATACGGATTTGTATACGAAATATTAGTTCCATCAGCAGTATTGCTTACTTTTGCAATACTTGTGTAGTTCTTTACATATGAACCTCCGCTTTTTACAGTCTGTGCTAAAAAAGCCGTGTTCATTAAAAAAGAAATTGTTAATAATGCGGTGAAAATTTTTAGAAATCTCATGATATATTTTTGCCCTCTTTTTTTTCTACTTTTAGAACACATGCCAATATCAATGCCATTTAAAAAATTGCGTTTTTAGGCTAAATTAAGGGTAAATCTTAATATCATTTAATTTGTAGTTGTTTTATTTTGATACACAAGGCGGAATTGGGTCAAAAATTTTGGGTCAGATTGAATAATATTTTAAACTAAAACTATGTTTTTGAAAAGATAGTAGCCAAATTTGGGCGGACAATTATGAACTCATAATAATTTATTAAATAACGGGATTATAAATTATTAATAATATTTTTGAACAAAATTTTATATTATGTAACATTAAAGAAATTGAATCCTTGTTTAAACTTTTTTTTATCTATATCTGTATCTGTATTCTGAATCACAAATTGAGTAATCATATTGAATTTGTGCTAAAGAATTGTAAATTACCTCTCCTGAAGCTCTTCTTATTGATTGGAGTTTTTAAAAAGTCGAGAATTACGAGCATTAATAATCAGTAGTTATGTAAAAATTACCGGAATTATTGTTTCACTATAATTTATTAGGGTAATTTCGATTATAAAAAGCATGATTCTTTGGAACAGGATTTGATGTAGTAATATTATTAAAATAGGGTTTTTTTAATGAATTCGGGTCAAATGCTTTTAACTTTAGGGGGAATGTTTCTTCTTGCCCTCCTAATTTTAAGAATGAATAATAGTTTTCTGACAACAAGTGATGTGCTTTTGGGCTCAAAAAGTAACGTAATTGCCATATCCCTTGCTTCCTCATTTATTGAAGAAGCCAGCAGCAAAGCTTTTGACAGTAAAACTATCAGCAAAGGAGTTACAAGTTTAACGCAGCTTTCTCAAGTAGATTCTTTAGGACCCGAATTATACGAAGTTAGAAAGTTTTTTAATGATTTCGATGATTATAATAATTTCACCCTCGTAGATACCTTCGTTGTAGATTCTATGATACTTGGTATCTATAATATTTCGTGCAACGTCGATTATGTTCTACCATCGGCTCCGGATGTTGCTGTTTCAACCCCGACTTGGAATAAACGTTTACGAGTTCGGGTTTATGGCGAAGGACTCAACGACACAATTAAGATGTCAACAATTTATAGTTATTGGTATTTTAGATAATGGGATTCAGTACATTAATAGACATACTCGGCTCAACAATTATAGGCGGAATTTTATTCATGATTCTGTTGAGGATGAATGATGCCGCGGTACAAAATACATATAATAATGGCGGCGAATATATAATTCAACAAAATTTAGTTGAAGTCGTTCAATTATTAGAATATGATTTCAGAAAAATTGGATATTGTAAAGTGTGGAGTAGAATCCCGAATCCTTCAAAAGCAATAATACTTGCGGATTCCACATCAATAAAATTTTTAACTGACATTGATAATAACGGCTATGTAGATACCTTACATTATTATCTTGGGCCAAGCGGCGAATTAAGTGCCACCCCTAATCCGAACGACAGATTGTTATATAGAGTTATAAATTCAGAATCCGCGATTGGCGCAAACCTCGGAGTTACACAATTCCGATTAACATATTTTAACTCTTTAGGAAATACAATAAATTTCCCGATTATAGTTCCTGGAGAAATTCACACTATGCAAATAGACTTGAAAGTAGAAAACACATCAGGCTATAATAGAGAATACTCCGGTGCGTTTTGGAGACAAATAAGATTAGCAGCTAGAAACTTAATGAATAGATAATTATGGGCGGAAAAGCATCAATATTAATAATACTTGGATTTAGCGCAATATTTTTAGTTGTTGGGCAAAATTTCAATAACCTCTCGGTTAATTCCGTAGACAACTTTTCCAAATATTATGGAAAAACGGTAGCTCATAATATTGCTGTAAGCGGCGCGAACATGGCCGCCAGTCAGATATTTTTTTCCAACGAATGGTCTACAGGGTTTAGCAACGTTCCATTTTCCGGCGGAATGCTAACCACTGTTGTTGAAGTCATTGATTCTTTTCAGAATATAAAAAAATTAACCACTTACAGCCGATATACCGGTTATAACGAGGTGTATCTAGATACAGTAAGCGTAACATTTCAGCCAAGTAAATTTTCGAGATTCGCATATTATTCCGCTTACGAGCCCTCTAACATTTGGTGGACTACAGGCGACACTGTTTGGGGTCCAATGCATGTACAGGGACAATTATGGGTGAACGCAAGTCCGGTGTTTTTTGGAAAAGTTACAACTGAAAATGGTTTATACACACAAGGATATTATCAGACAGTTGAGGTGGGCGGTCATTGGGAAACAACCTGGGTTAAAAAGAAAGGCAAATGGGTTCAGGAAGCCATATGGGTTCCAGAATATCAGCAAGTTTGGGTTTCAACTGCAAATCCAAAATTTTACGGTGGTTACGAGCAGGGTGTGGATCTTGATCTTCCTGTAAATGGTGTTTCAAACGTTCAAACCGCCGCTCTGGCTGGTGGGAGAACTTTCAGCAGCAAAGATACCGTTTATCTTACTTTTGCGCAGGATAGTCTAAGGTACAGGTTTTCGAAAAACAAAAAAGATACAACTGTTCTTGGCGCCACTTTCGCTCCAAACGGCGTTATAATGGCAAACAACAGTGTTTTAAGAGTTAAAGGTAAAGTTAAAGGACAATATACAATTGGAGTCTCCGGTACAAGCAGCAAAGGTAAAGTTTTTATTGACGATGACCTTATTTATAACAGCGATCCAAGACAGAACCCAAATTCTCAGGATTTACTGGGGATGGTAGCTCAAAACGACATAATGATTACAGATAACACCGCAAACAACAACAATATTAACATACACGCTTCTATGTATTCTCAGGAAGGCGGCTTCGGTTCTGAAAACTACAGCACCCGTCCGCCCAGCGGTTCAATAAACCTCCTTGGGGGTATAATACAAAGCACGAGACGCGCCGTCGGTACGTTCAGCGGTTCATATATCAATCATGGTTTCAGCAAAAAATACAGATACGACGATCGTTTAATGGTGGCTTCTCCACCAAGTTTTCCGGGTACCGGATCATTCGAAATTGTTTCGTGGTACGAATAATCACTATTTTTTTAGTCTAAGCGATGCGACATTTTCAATATGAAATGTGTGTGGAAACATATCCACCGGTTTAATTTTTATCAACTCATATTCATTTTCGCACAATAACTGAATATCCCTGGCTTGTGTTGCCGGATTACAGCTTACATAAACTATTTTTTCGGGTTTTAGACTTAACAAATCCTTTACAGTTTTGGGATTCATCCCGCTGCGTGGTGGATCCAGTATAATAATGTTTGGTTTTGGGATTTTAAAATGACTAAGTATTGGCAAAAATGATTTATTAAGATCCGCTAAAAAATAAGAAACATTTTTTACACTGTTTAATTCGTTGTTTTTCTGAGCGTCTCGTACAGCAGGTTCAACACTTTCGAAGGCGTAAACGTGTTTCGCTTTATCAGACATATAAATTGAGATTGTTCCGGCTCCAGCGTATAAATCATAAACAATATCATTTTCTTTTATTTCAGCATATTCCAAGGCGGTATTGTATAAATTTTCTGCTTGTACCGTATTAGTCTGGAAAAAAGAATTCGCGCTGATTTGAAATTTATACTTTCCAATATGATCGTTAATTAAACCGCTTCCAAAAAATATTTTTTCGTAATCTCCAATGGCCACTTGAGATTTTTTTTGATTGATATTATTGATAATAGTGGAAATCTCGGGAAATCTGTTCTGTAATTCGGAAGAATACTGCTTCATTAAATCATCGTTTTCATCTGAGGTAACGAGATTAACCATAAGATCGTTAGCATGCTGCGATTGTTTAATAACAAGATTTCTTAGATAACCCTCATGTGTTTTTGTGGAATAAATTGGTGTTTCCCGATTCTTAAAAAACTCCCTCGTAAAATTCAAAATATCATTACTTATTTTGGATTGCAGAAAACATTCGTGAATATCTAAAACTTTGTCGAAAATTCTTGGTATATGAAATCCTAAAGCAAAATTTCTGTCATTTATGGATGCATCATCTCCTATTTCCGCTTTTGTTAACCATCTTCTGTCGGCAAACGAAAATTCCAGTTTATTTCTGTAGTATATAATGTTTTCGGAAGCAACTATTGGTTCCATAACTAAATGCTGAAATCCGCCTATCCTTTGAAAAATATCTTTAACCTGCTCCTGTTTATAATAAAGCTGCTCGCTGTATTTAAGATCCTGCTGTTTACAACCCCCGCAAGTGCCAAAATAGCTGCAAACCGGTTCTGTTCTTTTATCAGATTTTGTGATTACATTTAAAGTTTTTGCGTCGGCATAAGATTTTTTCTTTTTAATAATTTGAGCTTCTACTGTATCTCCAGGATATGATCCATTGACAAATACAACAAACTTTTTTTCAGTGTTTTCTTCGTCCGATATTTTAGAAATTCCTTTTCCTTCGTATGCGTAACCCTCTATTTCAAATTTACGAATGTCGCCTTTTTTCATTTATTATCTCTCATTTTTAATCAATATTCTGTCTTAAATTATTAAACTGATTTCTTATATTCAGTATGCGCAAACAACTTATTTATTTTAATTGGTTTTTAACCCGGGTATAATTTCCAAAAATTAAAAGTGGTTTTTCTGTCTTTTACACTTTCGACCAAAAAGAAATAATCTGGCGTTCTGGTCAGAATTTTGGATGCAATTTTTAATTATATGCCAAAAGTGTTTTATACTCTTTTGAAGAGAAATGCGGCAAATCCCATAAATTTGTCACCGCCTTGTTTAAGATATACTTTTGATTCATGACTAATTTGATTTATGAGTTTTTTATAATACGACTTTTCACTCCCGCTTAATTCATCCACATGTTCGTTTAGCAGTCTAAGATTGGTCGAATAATAAATTTTTAATGTCGAATTAAGGTTTTGTTTTATTGCAAGGTTAAAGTTGCGCTCAGTGTAAAATTTTATTATTTCTTCCTCTGTTTGTGGATCCAGATTCGCGGAATCAAAAATGTCAGTAATAAATTGCGGGCATTGTTTTTGTAATTTTATTATTTCGCCAATACAAATCACGCCATCTTTTTTTAAAATACGTTTAAACTCTTTAATTATACCTTTTCTGCGTTTATTTGAAAGGGATGCCTGCGCATATATTACATCAAATTGTTCACTACTATAGTCAGTTGTTTCAAAATCCATCATTTTCACATTCACATTTTCGGAGTCATCCAGTAAAACCCTGGAATTAATCAAAGAATCATAATCTTCAACAATCACTTCTACAGGAGTATTAGAAAGTAAGTATATTTTCTTCGCGATCTCTTCACTTGCTGAACCGGCAACAAGCACTTTTTTATTAACTACATTAAAATTGTTTACAAGAATATTCAATTGTTTATCTTCGCCGGGTAATAATATTAATCCATTTTTCATTTTAATCCCTATTTACAGCATAAATATAGTTTTCGCCTATTTTAATCCGCTTAACTTTTCCGTTATCTCCAATTTCAAATACAACTTTATTTCCATTTCCGTCCCTCATTCTAAAAGTGTTTTCGGACTCATAATATAACAATGTAAGATTGGATTCCGGGTTTTGATTTGGAGGATAACTATAATCATAAGTGTATAATTTATCATTTAAAACAATTACATCAGTATACCAGTATGTAGAGTCAACATATTTGCCTGTATAATCATACCATTTTTCTTCAAACTTATATTCCTGCTCTTTCTCCGCAAATGCTTTAATCAGTGGATTGGCTACCATTTTATAAACTCTATCTGTTATAATAGACGGACTAAAATCCTCAGCATTCATTAATACAATAACCCCAACTTTATCATCTGTATTAAAAAGAATTTGTGATCTATAACCGGATATCCAGCCACCATGACCAACATAAAGCTGATTGTCGTTATAAAATGTAGAGAAAGTTAATCCCCATCCATTTTTCCAGCCCGGCTGCATCCAGTTAGGCCTGTGCATTTCGCGAATGGTAGATAATTTTAATACTGAATTATCTTTGCTGCTTAACTGCATGGAAACAAATTTTGCCAAGTCCTTAATATTAGTAGAAATATTTGCAGCCGAGGTAATACCTTTGGAATCGGTAAATTTTGCGATAACGCGCTGACCTTTATCAACCGGATGGAGATAACCAACCGCGAGATCAGTATTATCCTCTTTAATCTGAACCAAAGTAGAATTCATTCCAAGCGGGGTTAATATATTCTGTGATATATAATCATCGTATTTAATTCCGCTTACTACAGTTATTATTTCGCCGAGTAGAGAAATTCCCAGATTCGAATAATTAAATTTTGTCCCTGGTTCCCAAAACATTTCCTGATTTTCAACGGTTTCTTTAATTTGTTCCATTGTTGGGAAATTTCTGTCCGTCCAATACGGGAAAGCCGCTTCTTTTGGAATACCTGAAGTATGAGTCATCAATTGCCGAATAGTTATGTCCTCAGAATTTTTAAATGGATTCTTAAATTTTATCCATGGAATATATTTCTTAACGGGATCATCAAGCTGAATTTTTCCTTCATCTCTCAATTTCATTATTGCGGTACCCGTAAATAATTTAGTGATGGAGGCTATTCTAAAAAGGGTTTGATCTGTAACAGGAATATTATTTTTGATATCCGCATTTCCATATCCACTCGAATAAACAAGTTCCTGATCATAAATAATTCCAAGAGCAAGTCCGGGTATTTTGTAATAGTCCCTCAATTCATTTACCCAAAGATCCACAAGCCTTATTTTTGATTCAATTTCTTTATGTCCAATAGTTTTATTCACCTGGGCAAAAAGTAAAGAACTGCAGATAAATGACATTACAATAAATTTTTTCATTTTCGGCTCTTTTTTTTCAAAATTATCCCTAGAAATATACTTATAAATGTTTTCTGATTCGTAAAACTTTGGTGCGGTAAAATTTTCAATTAAGTTATCGCGCTTACGTCTGTGTATTGATATTTAATATTTTTAAAACAGATATGTTCCTCGAACAGGGAATAGAATTTTTATAAGGAGGATTTTAGTGATTTGTATCCAATAAGATGGCGGACAACGGTATCGCCCATACGGAATGGTTCTTCCTGTAAGAATTTGAATCCCAACTTTATATACCAATTAAGGGCCCGCTCATTCTTTTTTATTACACCAAGCCAAACTTCTTTATATCCAAATGAGAGGCATTGTTCTTCCGCAAAAGAGATTAATTGTTTACCAATGCCAAGACCATTAAATTCCGGGTGAACATATAAAGAGTTGATATAAAATTTTGTTTTATCCGCAGACTGACTCAATCTAAGAAGCGCGCAGGGTTTTTCTTCCACCGATACGATAAAAACCTGCGTTGAGTTATCGATGAACATTTTTTCAAGTTCCAGATCGTTATATACCTTATTTAAATAGGTTGTTTGATCCTTAACCGGGAAAAACTCTGAATAAGCATCCCGCCAGGAATCCCTAAGAATTAAACGAAAGCTTTTGAAATCCGCTTTTGTCCAAGGTCTTATAAGTATTTTCATAATTGATTAGTTGCAAAAAAAAGCCTTTGGCAACCAAAGGCAAAAATAATTTATTAACAAACCAATCCTACAAATAATTAAAATCTGTCGTCATCGAAATCATCCTTAAATGATGAATCTTCGCTATATTTATCGAAATCGTCTTCACTAAAGCTGAAGTCGTCATCTTCGTCATCGTCAAATTTCTTTTTTTGCTTTTTTGCGGGAGCAAAATAATCGTCATCTTCCGAGGATTCATCCAACATATCCAACAATTTATTCGTTAATTCCTCGCTTAATTCGTCTTTAATTTTATCAGCGTCAACATCATCCTTATCATATGAATCTATAGATGCATCGCTTTGATCCCAAAGATCTTTGAGTTTTTTATCTGTGAGAGCTGATAAGAAACTTAATATTTCTTCTTTTAGATTACTTAAAATATCTTCATCCCACTTCCCTTGTCTGCCCGCCTGATCGGCCAATACATCCCAGTAAGATTTTTTCCCTTTCCCTGGATACCCTGTTTTTTTGAGTTTAACTTGTAAATCGGAAATCGTTTTAGTCATTGAAACTGCCATATCTGAACCTCAAAAAATTTTTAATACTTTTTCGTTAAATGTAGTGCCAAAAATAATTTCTTTCGTTATAAAAATTCAACTCTAATTTTATAATCGGCAAAACTAAATAAAAATTGACCCATAAAAATAAAATTTTAAAATAATTTTTACTCAATAGTTTTTGCACTAAATTATTGGAGAATTTGATCCAATTCAAATCAAAACTATTTAAGTTAATTTGGGGGAAAATCTGGCAGAAAAAATCAGCGGGTATAATTATTAGAAAATATTTGCGAATCAATTTATAATAAAAGAGACGGCATTTTAAGCCGTCTCTATCTCAATTAAACTGAATGATGGAAAATTAAATTGGTTTAATTATTTTATACATCAAAGTACATAGCAAATTCCATTGGGTGCACTTGTAAGCGCATAGGTTTAATTTCTTTTTCCATTTTATATTTTATCCAGGTATGAATAACATCTTCAGTAAAAACGTCCCCTTTCAAAAGAAATTCATGATCGTCAGCTAAAGCTTGCAAAGCTGCATCCAGAGAAGGGGGCGCAGAAGGTACAAATGCAAGCTCTTCAGGAGCCATATCGTAAATATCTTTGTCCAAAGGTTCACCCGGTTCAATTCTGTTAATAATACCGTCGAGACCGGCCATCATAATTGCGGAGAATGCTAAGTACGGGTTTGCGGCTGCATCCGGACATCTAAACTCAACTCGTTTAGCTTTTGGACTGGCTGAGTACATCGGAATTCTTATAGCCGCGGAACGATTACGTTGTGAATAAGCCAAATTTACAGGCGCTTCAAAACCTGGGACCAATCGTTTATAGGAGTTTGTAGTAGGATTAGTGAATGCCAACAGAGCAGGTGCATGTTTTAGAATTCCACCAATATAATAAAGCGCCATTTCACTTAGCCCCGCGTAGCCTCCGCCAGCAAATAACGGTTTGCCGTTTTTCCACAAAGAACTATGAACGTGCATTCCTGATCCATTATCGCCGGTAATTGGTTTCGGCATATATGTAACGGTTTTACCATGTTTTTTAGCTGTGTTTTTTACAACATATTTAAACATTAATAATTGATCGGCAGCAGTTAGTAAAGGTTGAAACCGCAGATCAATTTCACATTGACCTCCGCTGGCAACTTCATGATGCTGAGCTTCTACAGGAATTCCCAAATCTATTAATGTTTGAGACATCTCGTTTCTAAGATCCATTAGTTGATCTGTGGGAGGCACAGGAAAATATCCCTCTTTAAATCTTGGTTTATATTGTAAATTTGGTCCTTCGTCCGTGCCGGTGTTCCATCTTCCTTCAATGGAATCGATAAAATAAAATGTGCTGTTAGGCGTAGTGTCGAATCTTACGTCGTCAAACACAAAAAATTCCGCTTCGGGTCCAAAATAAACCGTATCTGCAAGACCCGTGGATTTCAAATACGCGTTTGCTTTTTGAGCAATATTACGTGGGCAACGGCTGTATTTTTCTTTTGTTGCAGGTTCATACACATCACAAATTAAACTTATTGTAGGTGCTTGAACAAAAGGATCCAAAAACATAGTATCGGGATCTGGAATAATTAACATATCGCTTTCGTTAATTGGTTTCCATCCGCGTATAGAAGAACCATCGAACCCGAAACCATCTTTGAAACTATCGGCATCCAGTTGATAAACAGGTACTGTAGTATGCTGCCATTGACCTGGAAAATCCATAAATTTTAAGTCCACAAACTTAATTTTGTTCGTTTTGATAAAGCTCAACACTTTATCAACCGAAGAGGTTGACTTTAACTTAGCTTTCGCCATTTTTTTACTCCTTAATTTATATTAAGCTTATTAGTTTCTTTAATAGTTGAAAGTACAAAACTTGTAACGGTTCTTGTAACTCCGGGCCAAGATTGAATTTTAGTCAATAATTTTTCAAGTGCTTCTGTATCTTTCACTATAGCTTTCATAATATGAGATCCTTCTCCCAGCACAGAATAACATTCGAGTATTTCAGTTGTTTTTTTAACGTGTCCGGAAAGCGACGCGAAACTTTTAGAAGAGTCCATCACAACCGTTATGAAAGCCATAATATCGTAACCGAATATTTTCTTATCCAGCTTGGCATAATAACCTTCAATAATTCCGTGTTCTTCAAGTTTTTTTAATCGTTCGCTTAATGAGGGAAGCGAAAGTCCTACAGCTTCGGCAAGAACATTCCGTTTTGTTCTGCCTTGCTCCTGAAGCATATTTAATATTTTGATGTCAATTTTGTCTAACATGGCTTATTTATTTAGGTTTATTTTAAAATATGACTCAAAATATAAGGCATCTGCACCGATAATGCAAATTTATTCTAGCTCTAATTCCCAATATTTTAAAAAATTGAGGTTTTCTATAAGAGGAATTTAGTTGGGAAGTTTATTAATGTTATCATTTATAAAAATGATATTTTCTATAATCAATTTAGCTATAGTGTTCACCGGCACAAAGAAAGTTTTATTTGAATTTATTCGATGGCAATGGGGAAAGGCGCTTTTGCAGTAAAGAAATTTTGTTCTCACAAAGTATTTTTATAATACTTAAAACAGATGGTGGTTTTGTTAATATGAACATAACTTTCAAAGGAAAAAATTCAAATGAGAAATATTAAGTGTTTGTTTGTAGCATTTTTATTTTTTGTTAATTCCAATGCCCAAGAAATTGGAATTGCTCCTGTAAAAATTTGGACCGACAATAAAGAAATCAAAAATCCTTACGGTTTTGGTGTCTATATTTTTCAATCAATTGGCAGGATTGGGATTAAGGCTGAATATGTTGCAGCTAAAAATTCAAGAACTTATTACGGACTTCTAAATGGAGGATTTTTAACAGCTCCAGAAGATTTTTTACAAGATTCTATTTCAAGCATGTCAACGTTTCGCGCAATTGAGCTTAGTGTTTATCTTACAAAGTTATTTACAGTTTTTGAGAACCACTTAAATTTTGGGGCAGGTATATCATTCGATAAATTTACAAGGGATAAGGCAGGCTTAACTTCAGGTAAAAGATTCGAAATAAATGAAAACAAATTTGGAATCTTTTATGCCATTTCAGTTTCACGCAACAACATTTTTAATTTACCTTTAAAACTCGAGCTGCTCTTCAAGCACAAAGGGCTGATGAGCGGAAATTATGCAACAGATACCGAGCAGCCATTTACCGGCGCAATAGAAATTATGGAACTGCAACTTAATTTTGCATATTTGTTTTAGTGTCATCGAACAGCAGATAAGTCCCGGATATTTTACTGATTGAAATTGTTTCTGTAATTCCGGAAAAGTCAGTCTAAAAATTATTTATATAGCGAAAATTTTGAGTTTTAAGCGGTAAAATCATTGGTAATTTATTGTAAGTCTGTTGAAAATTTCTCAAATTGACAAGGACATATTTTGTTTAAGTATTTAGATAAGTTTTTAACCATCCTGTTAATGATGTAACTTTAGGTCTTGGAATTATAGTACTATTTAGTTTGGGAAATTTTTTGGAATGAATATTAAAATTAATTTTTCCGCAAATTATAATTTGTCCAAATTTCTCCTTTTCTTAACTTTTTTAATCAGCACATTCTCCTGTTCCAGTTCAAGCTACATTTCAAAAACTGATGTTAATTTAATTTTAGCCAAAAATTCATTTGAATGGACTCTTGAGGAATGCCAGACTATAATAAATTTTAATACTGTCTCAAATTACGGTCAGTATTTCTCAAAATCATTGGCTATTGAATCAATGTCAGCTTCAGTGTTCGTAACTGCCATTCCGTTAACTGAAAATGTAATTAAAGCCCACGCGCGAAAAGAAGCTATTCAAAAAAGATTGTCAGAACTGGATCATATATCTGTTCTGAAAAATTATTATGAGATGTACACGAGCTATAAATTTTCGTATAAACAAGATGAAAAACTCCTTGAAATAACCCGCTCTGATACCATTAAAGGATTATCGTTCAATGTGGTCTTCGAAAACCAGACATCCCCTTATCGTCCGATAGAAATTAAAGACGGATACGAGTATTTTTTCCTCGAAAACCCGTCGGGTCAATTTGCGAGGGTAACGGAAATCAGCGGAAGGTATGCAGAAACAGATTTTTATCTCACTGATTTTCTTAATGTAATTATCACTTTTAGCCCCAAAACAGATGATGGTGCTTTACTTTTCAATCCGGCAATAGCGACAGAAAATTATAAATTGATTTTAAACGGCATCGACGAAAAACCGATAATATTGAATTGGCAAAAATAATTAAGCTGCATTAATAAATAAACCGGCGGATAAAATGGAAAAACATATAACATTAGTAGCGGTAATCCAAATTACATTAAGTATAATCGGAATAATTATAGGAATGGTTTTGTTTGTTTTATTGTCAGGTATTGGAATTTTTATCGGTGAGGATGAAGCATCTTTTATATTGCCAATTATAGGTATAATAATCGGGGGATTTTTAATTTTATCCTCAATAGTAAGTATTATTGGGGCTATCGGTCTTCTTAAAAAGAAAGCCTGGTCCAGAATTTTACTGTTAGTTGTATCAGTGTTGGATTTGTTGAATATTCCAATTGGTACGGCTGTCGGCGTTTACACAATTTGGGTTTTAATGCAGGATGAAACTGTGGCTCTACTTCAATCATAAAAAAAGAAAGCTGCGCATTTTAATTTATTTGTGTTAGAATGTTTTTAACAACAACTATATGTAATACACAACTGAAGGGCTAATTGAAATGACTAAAATTTTCGTGTTCATATTAATGTTTCCACTGGCAAGTATTTGTGCCCAGTCGAATTTGCCCGCGGGTGTTTGGATTAAATTTGTTGACGACGGAATTTCACATAATTTGATAGATTATACAAAAACCTTAAATGAAGATACATTAATTCAAAAGTCATCTATCGGGACCAAATTTAATAACGGTGTTTTATATTATTGGAACGGTGCGTCCTGGCAAGCCGAAAGTAATGATGCAGAGCCATTGAGCTTTTATATCTCTCTCAAAATGGACGATAAAGCGGTAATGTTTTTGGGTATAGACGGAAATAGTACCGCTGAAGATTATAATGTATTTACTGACGAAGGATGGGTGCATGTTAAGTCAAAAATAAAACTGATTCCGGGACGTGATAAAATATTTTTTGACGAAGACAACAAACGTTTTATACTTATCAAAGAAAATGTTCCATGGATTTTTAATTTAGAATAGATGCCAAAATCAAATGTTCAACCGGATACTTATTCAGCCGATAAAATATTTAATATACTATGATACTACAAATATGTTTGGGAAATAATATCAACAGCCGAAAAGTTAAATGTACCCAATTGGTGTGTCGGCGCGGGATGTCCGGCAAAAACTGCGCGGAATTATTTTAATGGTTTTGAACCAGAAAAAAATTTTTAGTGATATAGATTTAGTTTACTTTAACGATACAAATCTGTCATAAGAGTCCGGGCATGAAATAATTTATCGAGTTAAAAATAATAACTTCAGCGTTTCTATTTTCTTGAACATTAAAAATCAGGCGAGAATTCATTTGTCATTTCGGTTATCCAATTAAGCCTTACCTTTCTATTGAATAAGTTATTGATGCGTTCCCCAATACCGCACAACAAGCATTGGCGTCAGATCCATTGGAGAACAACTTAATTATTTTGCCCCTTATGGTCTGGAGGATTTATTTTAACCTTTTGTAATAAGCTAAATAAGTAGGGTCAGATGAATGAAGTATTAGAACAATATCGAAATAGGTTAATTCAGAAGAGGTATAGCAAAAACACCATATCAATTTATTGTAACTATTTTGAAGATTTTTGCAATTATTTCCAAAATATCAACCCGCAAAACGTTACACCAGAAAAAATAAATACGTATATATTACAATTGATAGAAACGAAAAATATTTCTATAAGTCAGCAAAATCAGAGAATTAATGCGGTTAAGTTTTACTATGAAAAAATACTTGGAAAAGAAAAACAGTATTATACTATACATAGACCGAAAAAAGAACAAAAATTACCCAAAGTTTTAGGTAAGAATGAAGTAAAGAGAATTTTGAATTCGTCCGATAATATTAAACATAAGTGTATTCTGATGCTAATTTATTCTGCCGGATTGAGAAGGAGTGAGTTAATTGATCTGAAAATTTCTGACATCGACTCAGAAAGAATGGTTATTAACATCCGTGGCGCTAAAGGTAAAAAGGATAGAATATCGTTACTTTCAATAAATACTTTGACTTTATTACGAGAATATTACAAAGAGCACAAACCGCAAACTTTTCTTTTTGAAGGACAAAATGGGGGAAAATACTCGGCAACGAGTGTTGCCAATATTCTAAAAAACGCGGCAAGAAAAGCAGGCATAAACAAAATTGTAACCCCGCATATGCTAAGGCACAGTTTTGCGACTCACTTACTTGAACAGGGAACAGATTTAAGATATATCCAGGAATTATTAGGACATAAGAGCTCAAAAACAACAGAAATTTATACGCACGTATCGAAAAAAGCAATTGACAAAATTCGGAATCCGATAGATGAATTTTTTGAATAATTTGGTTATGTTCGTAAATTATAAATATAAACAATTGTTCTTATACAGCTAATTTAGGCGTATAAAAACAATGGGATATACACATACGTTGTGTGCAATGGTAAAAAGACAACAGTACAACAAGAAACGAATGTGTAAAAACAGAAAATAATTGCTTAAAAATGACATTAAAGAATGACTAAGTCAGAAAAAATAAGAATCAAAACTATGCAAATTGACAACGCATTTCTACGAGTTTATATAAATGACTTTGTCAAAAAATTTCGCGATTACAATACAGATGAATTTGTTGTTGCTATAAAAGGACTTAAAAAGTTTATTCCAAAAGAAGACACGGTTTTAGTTAGCTTGATTGAAGAACTCAAACAGAACAATTTTACCATAGAATTAGAAGGTAATGAAGAAAGTATCAGTCAAATAGATACTACTTGCAGAAATATCACAAAGAATACGTCAGACAACTTCAAATTTCAAATTCAATTTCTTCCTACCATTATTGAACTTTCAAGTAAAACAGACATATCTGCCGTTGGAATAATCATAATGAGAATTGTTGCTCGAATAATTAGCAAGACAAAAATAATATATAAAGCAATTGTGCTTGATTTAGACGATACATTATGGAATGGAACCCTTTCCGAGGTAGGAATAGATAAGATAAAAGAAAATTTACAATCTGAACAAGGTGCTACTTTTATCGCTTTTATGGAATTTGTTAAATCGTTGGCGAATGAATTAGGCATTTTTATTACAATTTGTTCAAGAAATGATTTTAAAATGGTTGAATCAACAATAGAAAAATTGGATTATAACATTTTCCCATTAAAAAATCAGATTGATTTCATTATTGCTAATAATAACAATAAAAGTGAAAATATTAGAAAAATAGCGGAACAACTTTCCATTTTGCCAAATTCAATAGTATTTATTGACGATAATAAAATAGTTAGAGATGAGGTGAAATTTAAATTGCCAGAAGTGTTTGTCCCCGAATGGACAAATCATAACGAATTAGTAACTCAACTAATTGCTGGATGTATATTTGAAAGAGTTGAGTTTTCCTTAAATTCACAGAATAGAAGAAAACAATATAAAATAATTCAAACAGAACGTACTCAAAACTCTTTGCCTAAACTATCTGTCAAAGTAATCAACGAGGACAAACATACTGAATCCATTAAATTATACTCTAAATCAAACCAATTCAAATTCTCACATAATGATGATAAGTTTGAAGATGATGCAAAATCGCTGTATTTTGAAATATGTAGAGAAAATGGGGAAAATTTGGGAATTTGTTCCGCAATAACCTATACCAACTCATACGACACTTTTCATATTCACAACTGGGCAATAAGTTGCAGATATTTTGAGATAGGACTTGAAGAGTTTATTTTAAGATACATACAAAATGTTGCTAAAGCAAGTAAGATATTCATTAATTTTCAGCATTCAGAGTATAATCAAAAAGTTAGAGAACTTTTGGCTAAATATTCGGATGCTTTTAAGAATAATGACAAAAATGATAAAATTGAAATAATAATTTCAAAAGAAATTGCAGATAAAATGAACAATAACACAAACTTGAGTAAACTATAAAATGGGAAAGCGAAAATTATACACACTGGGCTATACGTTATTTCAAAATGGAGCAGTCATTGACATTGAAAAGATGTTTAAAACTTTAAAGGAGTTTAATGTAACCCATTTAGTAGATGTTCGCTCTATGCCATATTCCAAACAGTATCCACAATGTAATGCCGACAACTTAAAAGTTGCAAGTAAACATTTTTCCATTTCATATGGTCATATGCCAGAACTGGGAGCAAAAGCAAGTCCAATGCAAGATGTATTTTCTAAAGCTACTGATATATTTTTTGAAAGCATATTTCCTATTTCTAAAAGCAACCGACCAGAAGATACCGAACTTTCTGCTGATGAAGAGATAGTTGATTTTCAAAAATTTAGAAAAGATGAATATTTTTCCGATGGAATAAAAAGAATTGAAACTGCATATGACAATAATTTCACACTTGCCCTTATGTGTAGTGAGAAAAGACCTATTGACTGTCATAGGTTTTTTTTGGTAAGCAAAAAACTTGAGCAAAAGTTTGGAGACTGGTTAGAAATAGAACATATTATTCAAAATCAAAGTGGTAGAATTGACACTGTCACAAATGAAAATTTAAACAAACAGTTATCGGAAGTGGTATTAAATAAATCTGAAATAAAAAAATTAGATGTTCTAAATTCTTCAATTTTTGAACCAGCAAAAATTGATAATTATTTTGGAAAAACACAACAAGAAAAAGTAAATGACTTCTGTGACAGATACTGGAATTTAATGCACGGATGGAAAAAGGTAAGTAATACTAACAATAAAAATTTCGAAGAATATGATTAATCTATTTAACATTGGTTTTACCCAAAAAACAGCTGAAGAATTTTTTGGGATTTTGAAAAAAAATAAAATTGAATGTCTTGTTGACATTCGATTAAATCCAAACGGACAGCTGTCACGCTTTGCCTTTGAAAAAGATTTGCCTTTCTTTTTGGACAAATTAGCTGAAGGTTGCAAATATGTACATAGAGTTGATTTAGCGCCACAAAATGAATTGTTAAAAGAAGTTAGAACCAAAGGTTCTGCTATGAGTAAAGATTATAAATTGTTTGAAAAAGAGTTTAATCAATACTTAGAAAAAAAATCAAAAATTGGAAATTTTGTAGAACAGTTTAATAAATATCAAAATGTTGTCCTACTTTGTTCGGAACATACAACAGAAAAATGCCATAGAAGATTAGTTAGTGAAATGTTGCTTAACAAATTTAGTAAGGATATTAAATTTGGAGGGAATTTGAAATGAGAAAGAGAGTATTATTATTAGCAGTAAGTTGTAGAGAAGGTGGTTTATGTCCTGGTGGAATTGATTTAGATAATCCAAGTAAATGGATTCGTATCGTTAGAGATGATGCTCATGCAAGTTCTGTTCAAGGGCATGAAATCGACTTTGCCAAACCTCTTGATGTAATAGAGTTTGATGGAAGACCAATGCCTCAAGGTAAACAACAAGAAAATTGGGTCATAGATAATAATTCCTGTAAAAAAACTGAAAGTAAAACTCAAGCGGCTTTAGATTTGGCTTATCAACAATATGCATATAAAGGCTTTTGGGGTAATTTTCGAGCATTTTTAAATGAAGAGGAATTTGCAACTGTAAATGCACCGTCAGAATCAATTATGAAAGTTTCTAATGTGAGAATTTATGGTAGAAGTATTATTAAAGATGGGATAGAAAAAGTTAGTGCAAAAATTGATTTTGATTGGAGTGGAGCTAGATACAGAATTAATGGACTATCAATGACAGACCAAGATTTTTATGGCAGAATTAGAGGTAGTGAGGTTACTTTTGACAATGCATATATTGTAACTTCAATACCAAAATTTTGTGATTGGACTTTTCCTGAAACAGGTGAAAAACGAGCATATAAATTTGTAAGCAGGATTTATGAAATTTAGATTGACAAAGAACCACAGCACACAACAAAGTGTAAATGCCATAAGGGTTTCAGAGGTATGCGAAGGTTAGTAATCCGCTTTAACTTTTCGTGTAACTTGATAGGAAATCCCCCGCAATCCCTTACGGCACTTACACTCAACCGTTGTGCGGCATACCAAAAAGAGCCAACGCACAAGCAAAGAGTGATATCGCACACATTGCTTTTTTGCCAACGCTCGAATGACGAAATTTGAGCGATTTATTAAGACAGAGAAGAATAAATGAAAATAAAGAAATCGGACATAAAGGAACTTATCGGACTTCTCGGATTCAAACCACAAGAAGGCGAAAAGGACATTTATTATAAAAACTACCCAAGCCATAAAAACTATGTACTGAAAGTTGATTTTGAGAAAGAAAAAATTGATTACGGAACTAAAATCAAATTAGGCGACCTGACGACCAGCAACTTTGAAAACAGCGAGAATTTTGTGGTTTTGGAAGGTGTGGACAGAGTTTTAGAAAAAGGCTATGCACCTGACAAACTCTCATTGGAGCATAAATGGCCAATGGGCAGAAAAGAAAAAGGCAAGTTGGACATTCTTGTAATGGACAAGGATGATAAAGCCTATTTGATGATTGAATGCAAAACTTGGGGAGACGAGTACGAGAAAGAGAAAAAGAAAATGCAACGAGATGGCGGACAACTATTCTCTTACTTCCAACAAGACAAAGCAGCCCAATATTTATGCCTTTACGCTTCCAGAGTAATTAACGGAAAGATTGAGTTTGTAAATGACATTGTAAAGGTTGATGAAGCTTGGAAAGAACTCGATAACCAAAAAGAAATCTTTGACCATTGGAACAAGAACTTTAAAGACAATGGAATTTTTGAAGAATGGGCAAACGCTTATGACATTGAAATCAAATCGCTAACTCGTGGAAGATTAAAAGAATTGACTGAAGAATATAGCGGACGGATTTACAACCAGTTTGCTGAAATTCTTCGCCACAATGTGGTTTCTGACAAGCCGAATGCTTTTAATAAAATCTTCAATTTATTTCTCTGCAAAATCGTTGATGAAGACCGTAAACCAAACGAAGAACTGAAATTTCAGTGGTTAGAAACCGACACCAACGAAGATTTGCAAAAACGCCTTTCAGACCTTTACAAACAAGGAATGAAAGAATACCTAACTAAGGAAGTAACTGACTACAATGATGAGCAAGTAGAAGAAAAACTCTATGCTCTTGATGCAGCCGTAAGAGACCAGATTCGAGAAATGTTTACTCGTGTGCGTTTGCACAAAAACAATGAATTTGCTTTTAAAGAAGTTTTTGACGAAAAGTCTTTTGAAGAAAATGCGGTAGTGGTTCGTGAAGTGGTTGAATTACTTCAACCTTATCAAATCCGATACGGACACAAACAGCAGTTTTTGGGAGACTTCTTCGAGTTGCTTTTAAGCACAGGAATTAAGCAGGAAGCAGGACAGTTTTTTACACCAGTTCCCATTGCCAAATTTATTATTTCCTCTTTGCCTCTTCGTGAACTCATAAAGCAAAAGATTGAAAATGACGAAACCCACTTCCTACCCTACATAATTGACTATGCAGCAGGTAGCGGACACTTCCTTACCGAGTCAATGGACGAAGTGCAAAACATTATCAACGAAATTGACGAAAGCAAACAGCGACCTTCTGTAAAACGAAATTTGAGCAGTTGGAAAATCAACCCATTTGATTGGGCTTATGATTATGTGTATGGCATTGAAGCCGATTATCGTTTGGTAAAAACCGCCAAGGTAAGTTGCTTCCTCAATGGTGACGGTTTGGCAAATGTGATTCACGCAGACGGTTTAGACCATTTTCAAAAAAGCATTGATTACAAAGGCAAACTAAAAGAAGTAAGCAAAGAAGACCCTAAAGACAATGGCGTTTTTGATGTCTTAATTGCCAATCCGCCTTACTCGGTCTCAGCATTTAAAAACACGCTCAAAAACGGAGAAGAATCCTTTGACCTATTTAACCGCTTGACTGATGACAGTTCAGAAATAGAATGTTTGTTTATTGAACGCACCAAACAGCTTTTAAAACCAGGCGGTTGGGCAGGAATCATTTTGCCACTATCCATTTTGGGAACTTCAGGCATTTATACAGATGCTAGAGAAATCATTTTGAAGTACTTTTCCATTAAAGCCATTGCCGAATTTGGCTCAAACACCTTTATGGCAACAGGCACTAATACGGTTACACTGTTTTTGGAACGCAGAGCCAACAATGATTGGAAAAAGGTAGAAACTGCCGTTAAGAATTTCTTTGAGAAACCGAAAGAAGCCACCGTAAACAGCATTGAAAAAGCCTTTGCAAAATATGTTGATGAAGTTTTTGAAGGCATTAGCCTGCAAGACTACATTAGTTTGATAAACAAGAAACCAAATGAAGTCATAAGCAAAACAGAACTTTTTAGCGACTACAAGGCTTGGTTTAATGGTTTAACGGAAATTAAAAACCTGAAAAAGAAAAAAGCCTTTAAGGACAAAACCAAAGTAGAGCAACAAGCCGAATTGGATAAACTGTTTTACGAGAAAGTATTTGCCAAAGAACAAGACAAAATGCTCTACTTCTTTTTGGCTCAACCACAGCAAACGGTTTTAATCAAAGTAGGCGAAAAACAAGCTGAAAAAGATTTTATAGGGTACGAGTTTAGCAGTAGACGTGGGCACGAAGGCATAAAAATGTACCGTGATGAGAACGGAAAACCAACTACCAAACTCTATGATGACGACAACCACCTCAACGAAGAAAAAGCGAATAGTTATGTATATCGAGCATTCTTGAATGAACCAAAAGAAATTGCCGAAAGTCTACAAAATAACCTGAACACTTTTGATTTAACTGAACTTGTAGAATTCAAGAAAATATCTTTTGAAAAGGTAATATCCATAAGTGTCAAAAAAAAAGTTCAGATTAAAAGCAAATGGGATTCTGTAAGAGTTGAAAACACGTTAACCAGTATAAAGGGAAATACAAGTAAAATTGCTAAATCAGACATTAAAAAAACAGGCAAATATCCTGTAATCACTCAAGAAGCCGAACACATTATATCTGGCTATAGTGATAGTGAAGATGTTATCACAGACCTTCCATTGATTGTTTTTGGAGACCACAGTTGCACTTTTAAATACATTGATTTTCAATTTTTACGTGGTGCTGATGGAACTCAGCTTATGAAACCAAAAGAGAACCTTAATGCCAAATATTTCTTTTATGTTTTACAATCTGTTGATATAACAAACAAGGATAAATATGAAAGGCATTTTAAGTATTTAAAAGATGCATACATACCGGTACCACCTAAAACGGTTCAAGAAAAAATAATCGCTGAAATAGAAGCCATTGAACAAAAGGAAAATAAAGGGAGAGAGAATGTGGAGAGTTTGAGACAAGATATTTCTGCTGTTATAAATCGTGCTTCAGGAACACCTACGAAACTTAAAGTAATTACTTCTAAGATTGGTAGCGGAGCAACACCAAAAGGCGGAAACTCTTCTTATCAAAGCAGTGGAATAAGCCTTATTAGAAGCCAAAATATTTATGATTACGGTTTTGTAGAAAAAGGATTGGCATTTATCAATGAAGACCAAGCCAAGAAACTTGACAATGTAACCGTTGAGAAAAATGATGTTCTATTCAACATTACAGGAGCCTCAATAGCAAGGTGCTGTATTGTTCCAGAAGAATACTTACCAGCAAGAGTAAATCAGCACGTTTCTATCATTCGGACAAACGACAAGGCTTTACCGAAATACGTTCAAATGGTTTTGGTAAGTACTGAGTACAAATCACAACTCTTGCAAATTGGAGAAGGAGCAACCTCAAGACAAGCAATCACAAAACAGCAGTTAGAAGAATTTAAAATTCCAGTTCCTTTGATTACTGAACAACAGAAAATAGTTGACGAGATAAATAAACTCGAAACCGAAATCGCTCAAATTCAAATAGAATTAGCAACAATGGACGAACAAAAAGAACAGATATTAAAGAAACATTTAGAATAGAAATGCCAACGCTTAAAGCCATACACATTTGCAATTCACACAAGCCAACGCTGCAACCAAAAATTGCAAAAGAGTATGTCTTTGCCAACGCTGACAGACGGACGCAAAAAAAGTACGACCGCACAACAATGGCTATACGTAATGCGGACGAAAGTGCTGATATTAAAGTAATTGCATTAAATAAACTAACTGCTAAACGGAAAGTAAAGTGCCTTGAAATCCCCGCACTACGCATAGCCAAGGCCGTTCTAGCCAATTTAAATGAGAAATTCTGCTAAATATATAAATTACCTTTACTATTATTAGGAATGCAAAAAAACAATATGAATCTAAGCTTCTATTCATTTTTTACAAAATACTCACTAATGGAAGATTATGGCTTTAGTTCAGGATTTGTGAGCAGAGTACTAAAAAAAATCCTCCCATCCATTCCAGAAGAAGGAACAGTTGACTTTTTGCTATTCAAAAACAAGTATGATATTAATCCGATAATTCGTTCGATCGATTTTGAAAATATTTACAGTAGCCAAATACTTAAAGAATTGGATTTAAGTATTATAGCATTGTGTTCAAAAATAGCTGCATTTGGACTCGATAATGATATTAGCAATAAATTCAAGTTACTTCAATTAGAATGTAATTCTATTGAAACTCTGCTATCTCAAATAATTGAGCTTGATAGTAACGATTTACCTAAAATTAAAGAGCTAATTACCACACTGGATGCAATTGAAAATAACATTCTCTCATTAAGAAAATTTAAGAGTATAATAGGCATTAACCTTCACTTAACGATAGTTACGAGAAGGATTTTGGAATATATACATCGAGTAAAAGAATTGCTTGATTTAAAATTAAATCTTAATTCAGTTACCCATTGGGAAGAAATTATAAGGAAACATATTAAGTATCTAAAGGAAAAATACAGTCTAAAGATATTTATAGTACGGCATTTTGATTTATTAATATTCGAGGCGGTAGAACACACCTCCAATAAAGGAGATAAGTATATTGCAGAAACCAGGCAAGAGTACTGGCGGTTTTTATACAAATCTATGCTCGGCGGAGCGCTTATAGCATTTTTTGCGCTCATTAAAATATATATGGGAACATATAAACTGGAGCCTTTGGGATATGCTTTTGTTGCCAGTTTAAACTACGCCTTCTGCTTTATTTTGGCCAACCAAATAGGAGGTGTAATTGCCACAAAACAGCCAGCAATGACTGCATCTACAATTGCAATGTATATAGATAAAAATGATAACCTAAAGATTGATTCTATTCTGGAAATTGTATCCTTAATAAAAAAAGTTTTAGGAAGTCAATTTATTTCCTTAGTAGGTAATTTTATTATGGCACTAATTTTTTCTTCCCTTATATTTATGATTTTTTATTTGATCGGTGTGCAGAATTCTTTGGGCATTGAACCTTTATATCTGATGAAAGATGTTATGCCAAGTATTAGTTTAATTGGCTATGCCGCAACAGCAGGGATATTTCTTGCTTTATCAGGTTTAATTTCCGGCTACATTGATAATAAAGTGATAGCATCAAAAATTGCATATCGGGTGGCAAATAGTAAGTTGTTTTTTTACAGCACCACTTTAGCAGATTTTGTTAAAAAGAAAGCCGGAAACCTTATTGGTAATTTTAGTCTAGGTGTTTTTCTTGGTAGTGCTTTCCTATTAAGTTATTTCGTTCCGCTATCAATAGATATAAGACACATTGCTTTTAGCACCTCTTATCTCGGCTATTCTGTTATGAATCTGCCATTTGATGCTGTAATAATAATCAAAGCACTAACAGGAATAATGTTAATTGGATTTACAAATCTTATAGTTAGTTTTTCGATTACCTTAATACTTGCATTAAAGTCAAGAGGAGCAACATTTTCATTTATTCCTCGTTTATTTTTTCATTCATTTAAAGATTTCATCAATAACCCAATTGAATATTTTATTGTAGGCAAAAGCAGCGAGCTTACAAAAAGGAATAATGATAATTGAAACTGGCTACAACACGCGGTTTAGTTAATTGCGGGTAGAGTGGGTATTCGAGCGGCACAGCTCGTATCAAAAGTAGTTGCAACTTGATAGGAAAGTGCTTCGTTCCGAAGGAATCCCTTCGGGAAAATCGGCAACAAAAACATACCGCCAAACCCTAAGTGCAAGCATGTAACTTTCCAAGAAATTAATCGTCATAAAGTTAAAAAATTATATAACATGAAAAACTTAATTTCAATCTTACTAATCAGCATCCCAGCATTATTATTTTCGCAAAGAGCTTTTAAGGATAAACAATGGTATGAGGATTTGGATTTTATGATTGCCAGACTTGAGAGTATTCATCCGAATTTATATGTCAACATTGACAAAAAGCGATTATATGAAGAAAGAGATAAACTAAAAGAAAAGATTCCTGAATTATCTGATGACGAAATAATTGTAGAGCTTCTAAAAATTGTCACTAAAGTTAAAGATGGGCACACAAGATTACATGGAAAAAGATTGACAAAAACATGGTACCCAATTAGAATTGAGAGATTTTCTGATGGTTATTTTATTACAGCCATTGATAAAGAACATAAATTATTTGTTGGTTCTAAAGTAAAGACTATAAATGGTCTGGCTGTTGAGGAAGTCTTCAAGCTTCTTTACGATATCACACCTCATGACAATGATTACGGTCAGGAATATTTTGCACCTATGTATCTATCAATGAGTTCTATTGTCAGAGGATTACATTTAACTGTTTCATCTAATAAAAATTTAATATTGGTCATGGAAAATAACAATAAGGAAATTGTTTTAAGTCAAATTGAATTTACAACTGGCGATGATTTAGGATGGTATTGGAGTGAATATGCTGTTCCAACAACGGATTATTACAGTATATTGAAAGCAGATACAATACTACCAATATATTTGCAAAATTATCATAAACCTTATTGGTTTAAATCTCTTAATGAAAAAACTTTATACTTTGCTTTTAATGAGTGTAAGAACGATAATGAAGAGAATTTTGAAGACTTCAATAAAAAGCTTTGGAATACTATTGATTTATTAAATATAGAATATTTAATAATAGACTTAAGAAACAATTTTGGAGGCACAAATTCAATTCTTGAGCCATTAATACATGAAATTATTAAACATGATAAGATAAATCAAAAAGGAAACTTATTCGTTATAACTGGTAAGAAAACTTTTAGCGCCGCTTTACATTGTGCAACATGGATTGAATTTCATTGCAATCCAACATTTGTAGGCGAGCCAACAGGTGCTGCTCCAAATCACTATGCAGATCCGGATTTTTCATTCCTACCAAATAGCAAAATACTCTTAATGGTTTCTAAATATTATTGGCAAAATACTTGGCCATGGGACACTAGAGAATTTATTGAGCCTGAATTAAAAGTTAATATTTCTTCTGAAGATTACTTTAATTATAAAGACCCGGCAATTGATGAAATTTATAAATTTATTGACCGAAATGAATAATGCCAGCGGCTGACAAATGGTATAGTGCATACGGGTTTTAGAGGATTGCGAGCATTTTATGAAATCGCCTCGTAATCCCGCACTGCACCATACCATAAACCGTTATACGCAATGTTAAAGCAAACAATAATGTTCTAAATCATTAAATAAAATTCTAAAATGAAATATTTTTTATATATAATTCTTCTACTTGCTATTGAATTTCAGACTTATGCTCAATGAAATCCTTGGCTATTATCAGACTCTAGTTCTTGTTCAACTATATTATTTAATCATGCAGATTCCATATTCGTCGGACACAATCTTGATGAAAGTTATAAAGTCCCTGGACTAGCAATAGTTAACAAGCGTGATGTTACAAAAAGAGAGGTTTGTTCTATTGATATTGATTCTACTACTACATTAAGTGAATCTAAAATTCAATGGAAATCAGAATATGGGTCTATTGTATATAGCAGTATTGGTAAAGAATTTATTGAAGGAGGAATGAATGAAGTAGGTTTATATATTGGTGAAATGTCACTTGCCGAAACCAAATATATTAATGATCGTACTTTGATCAAGATGACAGTATTATCTTGGATGCAATATCTACTTGATAACTTTGAAAATGTGGATGAAGTAATTAAAGATTTATAACATGTTACTGTTGATGGTTCAAGTTTATGGCGTTTTTTTATTTCAGATAAAACAGGCGATGCTGCAATAGTAGAGTTTATCGATGATTAATTGTATATAGGAAAATAAATATACCAGTTTTGACATTATGCAATACCCCATATCATGGCGAATTAAAACGCTTGCAAGAATACTCTAAATATGGAGGAGATAAAAAACTAGATTTTAATATTGAAGGTAATGACACGCGATTTTTAATGGCAGCAATTATGCTAAATGATAGCAATATGATTAAAAATATAGAGAATTCAATTGATTATACTTTCAAAATCCTAAAAAAGCTGAGTGGGAATTCGAATAAAAGGTCGATTGTATATGACTTACAGAAAATGAGAATGTAATTTAATACTAACAATGCAAGACAAATTAGATACATTGATTTTTCTGATTTCGATTTGTCTGCAAAATCATCAGTTATGGTTTTAGACATCCGAAGTAATTTAGAAGGAAATGTTTCGAAGTATTTTGAAAAATTTAATGATTCTATAAATGATGAATATATTAAGAAGCTGGTAAAAGCCTGCCATTATATAGACAAAAAAGATAAAAATCGTGTCTTTTCTATTTTTTCTAATTTCGCTAAGGAAATAATAATTGAAAATAAACCGGATAAGTAATTACACTGCGCACAACACGCGGTCATAACTAAAAGAGCCCCGCTAAAAATTCAAAGAATTTTCAAATTGGCTTTTGGAGATAAATATAGAGTTGAAATTTTTGCAATTGACAATTGGGATTTTAATGAATGTAAACGGGCTGTATATTTGAATGGTTTTCTTAAGAAATCTAATAGAGAATAAGTGAAAGCAATTATGAAAGCCGAAATTATTTTAGAGGAGTACTTAAAAAGCAGGAAATTATGAAAATAATGAAAGCCAAAGAGTTATTGGCTGGGAGATATGGGAATGAAGGCTCGAAAACTTATTTTTTATAGTTGGTAAAAATAAATTTGAATAACCCGAATCTTTTAATTAAGTAATTCATCATACATTATTAAAACGAGGTTAAAAATGAACAAAAACGTTGGTGGTATGGATAAAACATTAAGAATTATTTTAGGTGTTGCTATTATGGCAATAGGATTATTTACAGGCAGCTGGTGGGGACTTATCGGGATTATACCACTTGTAACCGCTTTAGTTAATCGCTGCCCGATATATTTGCCCTTTGGCCTTTCTACATGTAAAACTAAAACTAGTACAGAAAAAAACTAACTCAATATTTATAACTGCCGGACTAAAAAAGCGATAATTTTTTTATTATTGTTTTTTTAGTCCAGTATTTTTCCGCTTCAATCACTACATTTCAATATTAATAATTCCGTGAAATTTTAACAGATCTTTTCAAATTTTTGAATAGACACTAAACTTTTGTGTATCAAAGAAAATTTGAACTAGGAAGATTAATTCTAAACTAGAATTAAGACTATTCCGAAATTCATTCGTCAAATATCTGACAATGTCTGAAGTTTTATTATTAAAATAAATTTTGAACTTAATGAGGGATAATTCATGTATGCTTTGGAGGTAAAAAATCTTTGTAAAAGCTTCGGTAAATTAAAAGCTGTTGACAACGCATCTTTCGACGTGCCCGAAGGATCTGTTTTTGGACTTATAGGCCGGAACGGGGCGGGAAAAACAACAACTATAAGAATGATGATGAATATTTATATGCCCGACTCAGGCGAAGTGATTCTAAGGGGATCAACCGTCGGTCAGGAATTTAAGAACAGTGTTGGTTATCTGCCGGAAGAAAGGGGACTTTACAAAAAAATGCGGGTACTCGAAACTCTTCTGTACTTTGCTGAATTAAAAGGAAAAGCCGGCAAAAATTTAACTAAAAAAGCCAAAGAATATCTTGAACGTTTCGACCTCACCGACAGAATCAATTCAAAAGTAGAAGAGTTATCTAAAGGTAATCAGCAGAAAATTCAATTTATCGCCACAATTTTGCACGATCCCGAATTTGTAATCCTTGATGAACCTTTCTCCGGACTTGATCCAATAAATACAAACCTGCTCAGAGAAATAATTCTTGAAAAGAAAAACGAAGGAAAAATTATAATATTCTCAACACATCTTATGGATTTTGCCGAAAAGATGTGCGATCATATAGCTATGATAGATCACGGTAAAATTATTTTGAACGGGTCTCTAAGTCAACTTAAATCAAAATATGCGCAAAGAAACATCAGCTTAAATTACGAGGGTGATATTTCTTTCCTTAACAACCATCAAATGGTCGAAAAAATTTCTGACTTCGGCAACACAACGGGAATAAAAGTTAAACTGCCCGAACATACTCAGCAGCTTCTGAAACTGCTTATAGACAACAATGTAACTGTAAAAAAATTCGACGCCAACGATATTTCTTTACAAGAGATATTTGTACAGCTAGCCGGTAAAGAAGAAGATGTTTTGGAGGTGCCATATGTTTAATCACAGAGTTTTGGCTGTTCTTAAACGTGAATTACGCGAAAAACTAATGTCAAAGTCATTTATATTGATGACTATACTTATCCCTGTATTTATGTTCGGCATAATTGGTGTCCAAACTTTAGTTATGTCTTATGAGGGAGATTCTAACACTAAAGTTGAAGTTATAACCGAATCTCCTAAATTAACTCAGAAATGCCAGTTATATTTTGATGATTTGGATTTTGTTAAAGACGGTACATATAAAATTACATACAACACAGTTGCAGCTTCGGATATAAGAAATTATATCGATAATAAAAAACAGGATTTAATGGGCGATAAATTGACAGGGATTATTTTTATTCCGGAAAAGGCCCTCGAAAATAAAAAACTTGAATACTATTCTAACACTCCAAGTAACAGAACTATTCCCCAAAAACTTGATGGACCGGTCAATAAGGTATTGCTCGATGAGTATTTCAGTAATAAGAATTTAAGTGAAAACGAGTTACAGTTTGCCAGAATGGGCATTGATTTCAGCAGCTTTAAAGTTTCAGAAAAAAATGAAATTGAAGAGCAGGGATTCGGTAATACTATTTTAGCTTATCTTTTCTCCTTTATGCTTTATATAAGTTTATTGTTCAGCGGACAGATGACTATGCAGTCCGTTCAGGAAGAAAAAAACAGTAAAATTGTTGAAGTGCTCCTTTCAAGTGTAAGCAGTAAAGAATTAATGACAGGTAAAATTTTCGGCTCAACAATTACGTCAACATTTCAGATGGCAATTTGGCTTTTACCTGTGCTGGCTATAATATCCACTACGTGGTTTGTACTGCCTCCCGAATTTGTAGTTGATATTACTGTAGGCCATCTTATTTACTTTCTTATTAACTTCTTCTTGGCGGTTATAATATTTCATGGATTGTTTGCCACTGTTGGAGCAATATTCGAGAACTCGCAGGAAGCACAATCCGGTATGTGGCCGGTAATGCTGCTTATTATGATTCCCTTTTTTATATCATTTTCAATTTTACGTAATCCTAACAATCCTATGGCAGTCGTTTCATCATACCTCCCTTTCGCTACATTAATGGTAATGCCAGGAAGATATACCGTAGTGGATTTACCTCTATGGCAGCTGTTTGTATCGGGATTTGTAAATGTGGCTACCATTGCGGCTATATTTCCTTTAGCTGGTAAAATTTATCGTGTGGGAATTTTGCGAACGGGAAAAAAACCGTCCTGGAGCGAAGTTATTAAGTGGATGAAATATAAATATTGATTAAAAATGATCTAAATTAAAATCTTAGTCCGGTTCGTCTTATGATTAGGATTAATATAAATAATTGTATAAAGATTTTTCTGGTTATAAAAATGTTCATTCCGATCTCAGATAATTAAATCTGGGATCGGGATTTTTGAAAACTCCTCAAATTATACAATCACCGATTAAAAAATTCCTTTTTCCCTATAAAAGCTGTAAAGAATGACTTTATTTTTATTTGCAAATCAGAATTATTAATCCTATTTTTTAATCGGAATTTTAATTCTGTTTTTAATTTTGGAGAAAACGAATGCTTAGAAAAATAATTAATATAGATGAAGATAAATGTGACGGCTGTGGAAATTGCGTCCCTGCCTGCGCGGAAGGAGCTTTACAAATTATTGATGGTAAAGCCCGTTTGATAAGCGATTTATTTTGCGATGGACTTGGGGCTTGTATTGGTGATTGCCCGACAGGAGCTATTGCAATAGTAGAACGTGAAGCGGAGCCTTACGACGAGCGGAAAGTAATGGATTATATTGTTAAAGGCGGATCAAATGTTATTAAAGCTCATTTGGAACATCTTCGTGACCACGAGGAATTTGACTATGTCGTTATCGCTCTTGAATATTTGCAGGAAAATGGCATTCCCAATCCTATTACATCTCAAGAAACTGAAAAACCTGAACATAATCATCATCACGCAGGCGGATGCCCGGGCTCCAAAACTATGTCTTTTGAAGCACCACTTGATTCCGAAAATGAATCGGGAAAACGTATCTCACATCTTCAGCAGTGGCCTGTTCAACTGCACCTTGTTCCTCCGACAGCGCCCTATTATAAAAACTCTCATTTACTTCTTGCGGCTGATTGCTGCGGCTTTACAATACCGGACTTTCATAAAGACTTTCTTCAGGGGAAAAGCCTGGCAATTGCTTGTCCGAAATTAGATTCCAATCAGGAAGTTTATATCGGAAAACTTGCAAGCATGATAAATGATTCCAATCTGAGAGCCATTACTGTATTAATTATGCAAGTTCCCTGCTGCCGCGGATTGGTACAACTTGTTCAAAAAGCCGTGGATACAGCCGGAAAGGAGATAGCAATTGATATTGTAGTTGTTGGGATGACGGGTGAAATTTTACAAGAAGTTACATTAGCATAGGATAATTTATGAGTGAATTTATAAATAACAGCAAAATTCGTGTGGGGCAGCTAAAAGAACTCATCAAAAAATTGCACGACGGCCAGGATATTGGCGAAACACGAAAAGCTTTAACGGATTTAATGGGCAGCGTACCTTACGGCGAAGTCGTTCAAGCTGAGGAGGAATTGATACGTGACGGAATGCCGCGTGAAGAAATCCTGAAATTTTGCGATCTACACACCGAAGCTTTAAAAGGAACCCTTCAATCAAAATTTTCGCGCGACATTCCTGAGGGTCATCCAGTGGATGTTTTCCTAAAAGAGAACAAAGAAATCCAAAAAGTTATAACCGACTTAAAAAACATTTTTGAGGAGATTAAAGACAGACGTCCCGAAGAGGAATGCAGAGACCTTCTTACACAAATCAATATTCAGTTTAACTCTTTAATGGATTTAGAAAAACATTACCAGAAAAAAGAGAACCTGCTTTTTCCTTATCTCGAAAAATACGATATCACCGGACCGCCGATGGTTATGTGGGGTAAGGACGATGAAGTACGAGAGCTATTAAAATCATCTCAGCATTTGTTTTCTACTAACGAAGTTGTTACCACCGAAGTTTTACAGGGATTTATTGAAATGATGTTCGGTCCCGCAATTAAATCTATTGAAGAAATGATTTATAAAGAGGAAAAAATTCTTTTTCCAATGAGTCTCGATACATTAACTGAAATCGACTGGCATACAATTTCCGAACAAAGTGATGATATGGGATACTGTCTTTATTATCCCAATAAAAAGTGGAACCCAGATACAGTAAGCAAAAACAACACTATAAATGAAGAATCCGATAAAATTAAACTGAGTACCGGCTCATTTACTAAGGAAGAATTGGAAGCGATGATAAACAGTCTTCCAATTGACTTAACGTTTGTCGATAAGAATGATAGAGTAAAATATTTCTCGCACGGCAAAGAGAGAATTTTTCAGCGTCCAAAAACTATTCTCGGCCGCCAGGTTCAATATTGTCACCCGCCTTCCAGTGTTCATATTGTTAATCAAATTGTTGAAGATTTTAAAAGCGGCAAACAGGATTCTGCAAAATTTTGGATTAATTTTCAGGAAAAATTTGTTCACATCGCCTACTACCCCGTTCATAACGAAAAAGGTGAATACCTGGGAACAGTTGAAATGAGTCAGAATTTGAATGAATACCGCGCCATTGAAGGCGAAAGAAGAATTTTAGAATATGACACAAAAGATGATGAAAAAAAATGAAGCATGAGTTTAATGATATAACCCCGAAATCGCTTTTAAACGATTTACTTACAAGGTTTCCTAATTTGATAGATTCTATTGTAGAAATCTCTCCCCTTTTTCAGAAACTAAAAAATCCCGCTGTCCTTGGGGCTGTTGGCGATGTTACAACATTGCAACAAATCGCAGCGATTGGGGGTGTTCAAGTGAGTGTATTGATTAACAATCTAAGAAAAGCCGCCGGCTTGGAGAAAATTGAAGTGCAAGAAATTGAGAATAATAGTACCGATAGACCCAATTGGGTTAGAGATGAGCATATTAAAATAACATACGACGCTTCCATAGATTTGGAAAATGGGGTTCACCCCGCGGCAAAAGTAACAAAAGAAATTTTACAATTAAATGGCAATGATTTATATTTACTAATTACTCCTTTCCTTCCGGTTCCATTGATAAAGATTGTTGATGAACAAGGTTTTAGAGTTTATTCCCAAAAAATTAGCGAACAAGTATATCATAATTATATAACAAATAAATCGGTTTGATTATTCCTTTTCTCTTTTACATAAATCAAAAATAAACCGGAGACAAAAATGAGAACTATATTTTCATTTTTTCTATTATTTGGTTTGCTTAATTCCACCGTTTTTTCGCAAGATTGTATTACTTGTCACAAAAATGTTACACCCAATGCGGTTTCGGACTGGCAGCTAAGCAAACACTCACAAAACGATGTGGGGTGTTCTGATTGTCACGGGGTTGCGCACACAAACGCCAATGATTATGGTTATGTTCAACTCCCCACATATCAAACTTGCGCGCAATGCCACGACACTCAAGCTGAACAATTTAAAAAAGGCAAACATGCATTGGCTTGGGCAGCAATGAAAGCAATGCCTTCAATTCACGCTCAACCAATTGCGCTAACAGATGGCATGAAAGGATGCGGAGGCTGTCACAAACAGGGCATTAAAACTGAAGAAGAAATTAAAATGCTTAAAGCCGAAGGCTCCGTATTCGGTCATGCTTCTTGCGATGCCTGTCACACAAGACATACTTTTTCTGTTGAAGAAGCTCGTCAGCCACAGGCTTGCCAAACATGCCATCAGGGTTTCGATCATCCACAATGGGAAATGTACTCAGCTTCCAAACATGGTGTAAGGTATTTACTAAAACAAAATGGCATTCTCCCGGCGGACGCATCCGCTCCTACCTGCCAAACATGTCATATGTCAGAAGGCAATCACGAAGTTAGAACTGCATGGGGATTTTTGGCTGTCCGTCTTCCAATGCCAGAAGACGAGCAATGGGCCAAAGACCGTACAGTTGTGCTTCAGGGATTGGGCGTCCTTGATCCAGAAGGAAAACCAACATCGCTGCTGGAGGTTGTAAAAGCTGCTGACGTTGCTCGCTTAAATGAAGAATCCTGGCAAATTGAGCGCGATAAAATGCTTAAAGTTTGTGGCGATTGTCACAGTGAAAACTTCGCAAAAGCAGAATTAGCTAAAGGTGACAATATGATAAAAGAGGCTGATCGTTTGATGGCAGAGGCTATAACTACTGTGGCGGATTTATATAAAGATGGTACTTTAAAAAAACCAGAGTCCTACCCGCATGCTTTTCCATTTTTATTAACCTTCCACGACGCGCCTACCGTGATTGAACAAAAATTGTTTGAAATGTTTTTGGAACATCGAATGAGAACTTTCCAGGGAACATTCCACAACAATCCCGATTACGCCCTTTGGTACGGCTGGAGCGCAATGAAACGAACTTTGTCGGAGGTTAAAGAGCTAGCAGTGGAAATGCGAAGGTCGCACAAATAAAATAATTATTAAAGGCGGTTTTAGAGCACCGCCTTTTTTATAACTTACGTTCTAATTTGAACTCTATCTCCCCAATTGATTTGTAAAATAAACGGCAAATTAATTTCTTGACAACAAGTCTTTTTATTCATACCTTTAATCAGAATAATTATTCTGCTTATATGATAATCACAACAAAAATAAAATATGCCATTAATGCTCTCGTTTACTTGGCTGAAAATCACGGCATGGTAATTTCCGCGAGAGAAATATCGGAAAAGCTTAATATTCCAAAAGAGTTCATTTCCAAAATTCTTCAGTCACTTGTATCCGAAGGTTTTGTCTGTTCAAAAAAGGGTAAAAATGGTGGTTTTGTTATCCTGGCAAATCTTTCCGATATAACTGTCCAGTCCATATATGTCGCATTGGGCTATACCCCAATTGAAAAAGTTTGCTGGCTTGGCCTACAGGGCAACTGTATTGATAAGATATGTGATCTTTGTACATTATGGGAAAAAATGTCCATTGAATTTGAGGCATCAATTAAACGAGTGAACTTACAAATACTCGCAAAAGCAAAATTTGTAAATAATTAAAAATTTTTATGATAAAATCAGATAAAATATTCTGCTTTTTATGCAAATTGTAAGAAACTAAACTAAAGGAGAAAATATGAAAAAACTCGTAATAACAATTCCTATCTTCTTAATCATTTTTTGGGCTTGTGGAGGTGGGGAGGAAAAATCTTCGGATAATGGCAACGACGCTTTTAAACAAAAAGTTGCAGATAAATTCGGATTAACTCTATTTGAATTGGATAACGGCATAGGACCCATAAAGGAAAAAATGACAATGCCCGACCAAATTGATCTTATCAAAGCTAAATCCGGAGAAGAAATATTTACAATAAAATGCTCACAATGCCACAAATTGGACGAGCGATACACCGGTCCGGCAATAAGAGATGTTACATCCCGCCGTTCTCCCGAATACATAATGAATATGATACTGAATCCCGAAGAAATGACAAAAAAACATCCGGAAGCAAAAAAAATGCTTGCGACTTATGCAAATCAAATGACATTTCAGAATGTAACACAGGATGACGCTCTAAACATTTTAGAATATTTGAGATCAGTCAACAAATAATCCGAAAGAGAGAAAAAATGAAAAAGCAAAATTTTTATATAATGTTGATTTCATCCATTGTCTTAGCCTTTGGATTTATAAACTGCGGAGGCGATTCAGGAAGCGGAGCCGGTGACAGTGATGCGGCACAAAAAGTTTATGTGGCTCCTGGACATTACGATGAGTTTTACGCGTTTATGTCCGGTGGTTTCAGCGGTCAGGTTTCTGTTTATGGTTTACCTTCCGGAAGATTATTCAAAGTAATTCCCGTTTTCTCACAGAATCCTGAAACTGGCTATGGATACACCCAGGAAACGCGCCCTATGTTAAACACGTCTTTTGGGGAAATTCCGTGGGATGACGCTCACCACCCCGAACTCTCTCAAACAGACGGTGTACCGGATGGCAGATGGTTGTTTATAAACGGCAACAATACACCAAGGGTAGCCCGTTTGGATTTAAGCACATTCGAAACAGTTGAGATACTTGAAATCCCTAATTCGGCAGGTAATCACGGCTCTCCTTTTGTAACCGAAAATAACGAATATGTGGTCGCTTCTACAAGATTCAGCATTCCTATTCCGCAGAAAGATGTAAGTATTTCTTCCTATAAAGAAAATTTTAAGGGTACTTTGTCCTTCATAAAAGTTAATCCAGAATCTGGAGAAATGGCAATTGCGTTTCAAATTTTAGTCCCTGGATTTAACTATGATTTAGCTCATTCCGGTAAAAACGTTTCTCATGGGTGGGCGTTTTTTACTTCATACAACAGCGAACAGGCCAATTCTTTGCTCGAAATAAATGCTTCGCGAAATGATAAAGATTTTATCGCAGCTGTTAACTGGAAAGCGGCCGAAAAATTTATTGCTGAAGGCAAAGGCAAATCTGTACCCGCAGAATATATGCACAACATTTTTAACGAAGAGACACACCTTGCAACATCGGAAAAAAAGAATTCTGTGTTGATATTAAACCCCGAAGATTGCCCCGGCTTAATTTATTATCTGCCTACTCCCAAATCCCCTCACGGGGTAGATGTGGACCCAAGTGGGGAGTACATAGTTGCCGGCGGTAAATTGGCAACTATAATTCCAGTGCATTCCTTTAGCAAAATGTTAAAAGCAATTGAGAATAAAGATTTTATCGGTGAGGTAAATACTATTCCTATTCTTAAGTACGAAGCCGTAAACGCAGGCGAAGTTGAAAATCCAGGGTTAGGCCCTTTACATACTGAATTCGACGGAAATGGATATGCATATACATCCGCGTTTATCTCGTCGGAAATTGTTAAATGGAAACTGGGCACATGGGAAGTTGTAGATAGAATTCCAACCTATTATTCTATTGGTCATCTTATGATTCCAGGAGGGGACAGTAAAAAACCCTGGGGTAAATATGTTGTGGCTTTAAATAAAATTACAAAAGACCGTTATCTGCCAACTGGTCCAGAACTTTGTCAGTCCGCACAGCTTATTGATATCAGCGGTGAAAAAATGAAATTGTTGCTCGATTTTCCAACAATCGGAGAACCGCATTATGCTCAAGCTATACCCGCAGAACTGTTAATAAAAAAACAAAAAAAGATATATGAACTTGAGCACAATAAAAACCCTTATGGAATTAAAAGTGAAAATGAAACGAGGGTTGAAAGAAAAGGTAACGTTGTTCATATTTATATGAGCGCGACTCGAACACATTTTAAACCTGATAACATCGAAGGAATAAAGGTTGGTGACATTGTACATTTCCATATAACAAATCTGGAACAGGACTGGGATATACCGCATGGATTTGCCGTAAAAGGCGCTCAAACTTCAGAACTGCTAATAATGCCGGGTAGAACTATGACCTTAACATGGCAGCCCAAAAAGATTGGAGTTTATCCTTTTTATTGCACCGATTTTTGTTCAGCGCTTCACCAGGAAATGCAGGGATATGCGAGAGTGTCTGAAAAAAATTCGAAAATAGAAATATCATATAATTAGGTTCTGTGTCCGCCTAAATAACCATGGAAAAAACATAAAATTGTTTTTGTTAAGTGCTTTGTTTTTAGGCGGGCTCGAACAAATCTTTATTAAAACCGGATTTTGGTTAAAAATGAAAGATATGAATATTAAGGAAAGAGCTCTTATAATATTTGCTTCAATTTTATTGATAGGGGTATTTTTGTTTCCCATATGGCGCATCGATCTGAACGCACCTCAATATCCGGAAGGGATAGGATTAAGAATTTGGGTGAATAAAATTACAGGAGCCAATGATTTCGATTTACAAAACATAAATAAATTGAATCATTACATAGGCATGAAGAAAATAATTCCTGAAGCGATTCCTGAACTAAAAATTATGCCTTTTTTAATTGGTTTTCTTATTCTCTTCGGATTAGTGGCAGCGTTTCTTAAAAAGAAATCGTTAGTGATGGTTTGGATTTCCACAATCGTCATGATGATGATAATTGGACTATATGATTTTTATATATGGGGCTATGATTACGGACACGATCTAAATCCTGAGGCCCCAATTAAAATTCCGGGTATGGTTTATCAGCCTCCACTAATAGGGTCAAAACAATTATTAAATATGAACTCAGTTTCACTACCCGACATAGGCGCATATCTCATAGGAATCTCTCTATTAATTGCCGTGTTTGTTTTAATAAATCGAAAATTTATCAAAGGAAAATAATGAAAGGTGTTTTGTTTCTCACAGTAATTATATTTGTTCAATTTATAAATGGATGTTCAAACTCTCCATCACCAATAAATTATGGAGAAGACAATTGCGAATACTGCCTCATGCTGATAACCGATCCTAAATATGGATCGGAATTGATGACCGACAAGGGAAAAATTTATAAATTTGATTCAGTGGAATGTTTGGCGGCATATTCATTTAAAAATGATCCTCTAAACAATTGGACTAAATGGGTAACTGATTTTTATAATCCAAACAATCTTATAAATCTAAAGTCGGCTTATTTCCTCAAATCTCAAAAACTAAGAAGTCCCATGGGACTAAATTTGAGTGCTTTTTCTAAAGAGGATCATTTGCAAACGATCCGGAATGAATTTGGAGGAACGAAAATCAGTTGGATAGAATTAGCTAAATATGTATCGGAAGAATGGGATGAAAATTAAATTTCCCCCAGTGATTGTGCTGTTCTTATTATCACTTGTAAATATTGAAATTTTTGGAGGAATCTTTCACGCGGGTCCCAATTATCAATTAAAAAACCTGGAATCCGCGTTAAAAATTATTTCACCATACGATACAGTAATAATTCATCAGGGAAAATATTTCTCAAATAATATAATAGTAAACAAGCCCGTTGTTATTATCGGTTTGGGCCGTGCCGTTTTGGACGGTCTGGGCAAAAATCAGATAATGTTTATAAAGTCGGATGATGTAATTATAGAAAATATGACGTTCATAAATTCAGGCATAAGTTTTATCGATGACAACGCCGCAATCAAACTGGATTCAGTCAGTAACTGTAAAGTGATTAATAATTTTTTTGAGGATAATTTTTTCGCTATTTATCTTGCCCGCACGTCAAACTCAACAGTATCCGGAAATGTAATTAAGGCAAAAAACAAAAAAGAATCTTATTCAGGCAACGGCATACATTTATGGTACAGCAAAAATGTGGAAATTAGCGATAATAGAATAACAGGACATAGGGACGGTATTTACCTTGAATTCGTACGCAGCAGCAATATCACAAATAACCTTAGTTTGAAAAACCTGAGGTATGGTCTTCATTTTATGTTTTCGGACAGCTGCAGTTATTCCGGAAATGTATTTCAAAACAACGGCGCCGGAGTGGCAGTTATGTTTACACGCCGGGTTGAAATGTTCAACAATAAATTTGAAAATAATTGGGGAGGCGCCGCATACGGAGTATTACTAAAAGAGATATTCGACAGTAATATTTATAATAATTATTTCTATAAAAATTCAAATGGACTTTATATGGAAGGCTGCAACAGAATAAATATAAAGAACAATGACTTCGTGGAAAATGGCTGGGCAATAAGATTGATGGCAAATTCCATGGATAATAATTTTACCGCCAACAATTTTTCGGGAAATTCTTTTGATGTATCTACAAATAACATTAAAAATTTCAACACTTTTTCGGGCAATTACTGGTCTGAATATAATGGATATGATCTTAACAAAGACGGGATAGGCGATATCCCTTTCCGGCCTGTCTCTCTATTCTCACTTATTACAGAACAAAACCGCTCATCACTTGTTTTATTACGCAGTATGTTCGTTGAATTATTAAATACAGCCGAAAAAATATTTCCTGTACTTACACCCGAAACACTGATTGACAACTCACCCTATATAAAAAAGATAAATCATGATAAAAGTCACTAATCTTAACAAAAGCTTCGGAAGTTTGGAGGTACTGAAAAAAATTGATCTGGAATTCGTTCCTGGACAGATAACTTATATCGTTGGTCCAAACGGATCGGGAAAATCCACTTTAATAAAAATAATTCTCGGTTTGGTTAAATCAGATTCCGGTGATGTTTGGGTGGGCGATTACATGTTAAATGGTGACTGCCATTATAGGGATAAAATTGGATATATGCCTCAATCGGTAAGCTTCCCGGAAAATTTAACCGTAACAGAAGTATTTAAAATGCTTAAAGATCTTAGAAACAATAAAGATGATTTAGATGAGTATCTTATTAAGGAACTGAATCTGGATAAAGAATTGAATAAACGTTTGGGGAATCTTTCGGGGGGTACAAAACAAAAGGTTAGCGCGGCTATTACTTTTCTATTTAATCCTTCTATACTTATTCTTGATGAGCCAACCGCTGGTTTGGACCCTGTTTCAAGCAGCATCCTTAAAGATAAAATTAAAAAAGAAAAGGAAAATGGGCGCACAATAATCCTAACATCGCATATATTAAGTGAATTGGAAGAACTGGCTGACAATGTGGTTTTTATTCTGGAAGGCAGTATAAAATTTTCAGGTAAAATAAACCATTTAATAGAAAAAACCTCTTCTCTAAATCTTGAAAGAGCAATGGCTGCTTTAATGAATGGACAATTAATATGAATTTATTATTTAAAATTTCCAGTTACCAATTACGAGATGTTATAAGAAGTAAATGGATCTTTTTTTATACAATTTTACTTATGATAATAAGTTATAGTTTAATTTCTCTAACAAAAGAACCGGCAAAAATATTAATTACTATGTTGAACATTAATCTCATAATCGTTCCGCTAATAAGTCTTATATTCGGAACAATTTTTTTATACAACAACAAAAACAACATAATTTTTCTATTATCCCAGCCGATAAAAAGAAATGTTTTGTTTCTTGGACTTTACATTGGATTGATACTGCCTATTATTTTAGGTTTTCTACTCGGTGTCGGAATACCAATTCTGTTTTATGTAAAAATTTTTTCCAACTACGCTGAAACAATATTTCTTCTTCTGACGACAGGAATAGTTTTAACTATAATTTTCGGCGGTGTGGCGTTTTATATATCTATAAGCAACGAGGACCGAATGAAGGGTTTGGGCATATCTATTATTGTTTGGCTGTTTCTTTCGATTTTTTATGACGGTCTGCTGTTAATAATATTTCAAACATTCGCCGATTATCCTCTGGAAAAAATTTCCGCGTTTCTTATAATGTTTAACCCCATCGATTTAACACGCATTTTGGTTGTTATAAACTTCGATGTTTCAGCACTTATGGGATATACGGGCACTGTTTTTAAGAATTTTTTTGGCGGTAATTTAGGTGTGCTGATTTCGGCATTAATGCTAATGTTCTGGTCTATACTTCCGCTTTATTTGGGATTAAGAAAATTTAAAGCGAAAGATTTTTAAACAATTAAATAAATTGGATTTACAGAATGGATAAAAAAGAATTTTATAACGCGCTCTCCGAAGATTATGATGAAATGATTGATTTTGAGAACGCTTTAGACCGTAGAAAAAATTTATTAGCCGGCTTTATTAAAAAACATTCAACCGCTCTGGATTTCGGTTGCGGCACCGGCGTTGATTCGATAGCGCTCACTCATTCAAGTTTGTCGGTTGATGCTTTCGATATTTCTGAAGAGATGATTGTTAAGGGTCGTACAAACGCCTCAAACTATAACATGTCTATAAATTTTTACTCTGATTTTAGTCTAATTGAAAGTTCCCCAAAAAAATATGATTTAATTATCTCTCTGGGCAACACACTTGCCAACCTTCCGCAATTGGAGTTGAAACACAAACTTTATTCATTTGATAAAATGCTTGCGAAAGGCGGTAGAATGGTTTTTCAAATAATAAATTATGTTAAAGTTGGTAATGCCGATACATTTTTAATCGCCGAAAAAGAGACGAAGTTTCACAAAATTAAAAGATTCTACGAAAAATTATCCGACGGAATAGTATTTAATATATTGGTCGAGAACAAAACAAGCGGGAAATCAAAAACATTGCAAACCAAAATTTATCCACATACTATTGAAGTATTCCACGATTTTTTTGACAAAAAAAACTATGATTTGAATTATTGGGGAAGTTTAAATAAGGATACGTATAATCCTAATTTGTCTAATGATTTGGTTATTTGTTCAGATAAGATTTAAGAGTTTCTATTTTATTAATAGATTTGTCTTTTAAGTCACATAAAGTTTCTTCGCTTAACATTTTGTAAGCATCGTCACGTAACTTGCCCCATTTATCATGCACCGGGCAAGGCATTGTGGAAGAACAACCGGGGAATCCAAGTACGCAGTTATTAAAAACTCCAAGTCCGTCAATTGCTTCGACTATATCAATAAGTTTTATCTCTTTGGGAAGTTTTGCCAGATAAAATCCGCCGTTTTTTCCCTTTCTGCTGCCAACTATACCGCTTGCCGTAAGCACTTGCAGCATTTTGGACACAAATTCTTTAGGCTGATTTACATTCTCTGACACTTCCTGTGCGTTAAACAGTGTATCTCTTTCCCTTGTAGAAAGGAAAAGAACCGCTTGCAAACCAACTTCACATTTTTTTGAAAATATTACTGTCATTATCGGACTAATTGTTCTGATAAAACTATAAAAAAATATTGCTTATTACAAGAATTAAAAAGAGTGATATTCGATTGAATACCACTCTAAAGAAAAATTAAATTGCGAATTTAACGCCGGCTCTGAGGCCCAAATAATTGATATCGGAAATAATTTGATATTTAGCATTTACATCAAACATAAATTTATCAACTGGAAATTCATAACCCGCACCGAATCCAAATCCGAAATCGGAAGTGCTTTCATCCTCTTCAACAGTCCCAAATCCATCCCAGTCAATTTTAAGATTTACTGTAAACAAATGCATACCAGCTTCAGCTATTCCATAAAAACCATTATTAAAATAGTATTTTGCTCCAACTTGAATTGGAATAGCGCTGTAAGAATAAGTAATTCCAAAAGTCTCTTTTTCGCCCCAAGTTAAATAACCAATCTCCGCGATTCCTACAATTTTTTCGTTAATTGGGTATTCACCCCTTAAAGTGGCGCCAATACCTGTTCCTGCAATATCACCAAAATCACCCATTGGTAAAGCTATTTCAGGCCCCGCACTAAATTTAATTTGTTGGGCTTGAGCAGTAATCGATACAGCAAAAATAATAGAAAGGATTAATACTGCTTTTTTCATGATTTACTCCTAAATTAAAAATTTTGGAAAAATGTAATCTGTCCATTTAGACAGTCTTGAGTTTATTTATTTTAATTTGGGGGAGGTAGTGTAACAAAATACCATCAGCCAAGATTAAATCATGGTAATTACGAATAATGTATTAAAAATAATTCTAAGGATAACTTAGCAACTAGAAGTTAATTGCCAATTTCTTAAAACTGCCGGATACCAATATAAAAATTTTTTAAACTAAAATTGTGATTTAAAACATTTGAAATTTGGAATTTTAGGTAAGTATTTATATTATTTGACTACAAAACACAATAAAATGAATATACGAAATCTTTATAAATTTCATAAATATTTGTTTTAAATATCTTTTTATAACTTTGCACATAATTAATTTTTAGATGAGGATAAAGAAGAATGATTTCAGTTTTTATACCCTACAGCGGATATGAACATACCAAACGCACAATTGAAAATATTAGAACAAGTCCCTTGGTTTCAAATATTTTTTTGCTCTCTTTAAACAAGAAAGCAGAAAAAATTGAAGGGACCAAATTGATAGAAATAGACAGCTTAATCTCAGGTAAAACACTGGAACAAGTCTTAAAACACTCTGATTCGGAGTATATTCTGTTTATTACGCAGGATAACCTTCTGGATTTCGGTCAGTTTAGTCTTGAAAGATTTTATTATGTAGCACAAAATACAGGTGCAGGATTAGTTTATTCTGACTATAAAGAAATTAAAGATCAGGTATCTTACCCTCACCCCGTAATTGATTACCAGATAGGCAGCTTGCGCGACGATTTTAATTTCGGTTATGTATTATTTCTTCAAAAAACCGCCTTACAAGAAGCGGTTGAGAGCACAAACAAAAAATATAAATTCGCCGGATTGTTTAATGCCCGTCTGAAAATTTCCCAAAATTACGAATTGTTGAGAATACCCGAATATTTATATTCGACTATAGAAACTGATAATAGAAAATCAGGCGCAAAATTATTTGACTATGTTGATCCCAAAAACAGGGATCTTCAATTGGAGATGGAGGATGCGGTAACCGAACATTTAAAATCTATTGGCGCTTATCTTGAACCGAAGTTCGATAAAATTGAATTTGGGAGCGATAACTTTAAAATTGAAGCCACTGTTGTTATCCCTGTTAAAAACAGACTTAAAACTATAGCTGACGCAATAGATTCGGTATTAAAACAAAAAACGGATTTCGATTTTAATCTTATAGTTGTTGATAATTATTCCAACGACGGAACAACTGAAAAAATAAAAGAATATACTAAAACGGAAAAAAGGGTTATTCTTGTAACTCCTCAGCGCAAAGACCTGGGTATAGGAGGATGCTGGAATGAAGCTGTTCATCACGATAAATGCGGAAGATTTGCGATACAGTTGGATAGCGACGATGTATATACAGATGAAACTACTATTCAAAAAATAGTAAACGCTTTCCGAAAGGAAAAATGCGCGATGGTAATTGGCAGTTATAAAATTACAAACTTTAATCTGGAAGATATTCCTCCCGGAATTATTGATCATAAAGAGTGGACACCGGAAAACGGCAGGAACAATGCTTTACGAATAAATGGGCTGGGAGCGCCGCGTGCCTTTTATACACCAATTTTGCGAAAGTATAAGATTCCTAATGTAAGTTACGGAGAAGATTACGCGCTGGGATTGATGATATCGCGCGATTATCAAATTGGAAGATTATACGAACCTATATACACATGCAGAAGATGGGAAGGCAATTCCGATGCAGCATTGGATATCCCTAAATTAAACGCTCATAATGTCTATAAAGACAGAATCCGTTCTATTGAAGTTTTATCCCGAATAAGGAAAAATGCTGATGCTTAATAAAGTTTTTGTCGATGAAAAAAATATCGATAAATACAGCCACAGCAAAACTTTAGCTGACAGAACCCGAGCATTGTTAAAATACCAAATTGAGACGTGGGAACTGGCAAAGCAGGGATATAATTTATTGGATTCTGTTGAAGTAAAAATTTTTGAGTTCGATGATTTCGAAATAAAAGTTCAGTTTAATCCGGGCAGAATTGTTTCTTCTTCAGCAAAAGTTGATAAAGACTCAATTTCCGCCCGACCTTGTTTTCTTTGTTATAAAAATCTGCCGGAGGAACAGAAAGCTATTCCCTATTTCAGGGATTATTTAATTCTTGCAAATCCATACCCAATTTTTCCCGAACATTTTACTATACCTAAAATTGATCATGTAAAGCAGCAGATTGAAGGTAATATTGAAGGTATGCTGAATCTTTCTTATGATATTGGAAAATATTATACGGTTTTTTATAATGGTCCTCAATGCGGAGCTTCAGCACCCGACCATATGCATTTTCAAGCGGGTCTTAAAAATTTTATGCCAATCGATACCGAATATAAAAAACTGATTTCTGACAATTCCGATATTTTACAGGAAACCGACGAAGTGCGTATTTTGGGTGTTAAAAACAATCTTAGAAGGTTCTTTATTATAGAATCATCGAACAAAAAAAAACTTATAAAAGGTTTTCGCAAAATTTATGATGTTCTACACAGCCTTAACGCGCACTCCGAAACTGAACCAATGATGAATATATTAAGCTATTATGATGATAAAAAATGGAAGTTAATAATATTTCCCCGCACGAAACACAGACCGGATCATTTTTTTAGAGACGGAGATAAAAATATTCTATTGAGTCCGGCGGCCGTTGATTTCGGAGGAGTGTGCATTACTCCACGGGAACAAGATTTTAATAAACTGACTAAAGATATTTTGATTGAAATATTCAGGCAGGTATCAATTCCTGAGGAAATTTATGAATATTATAACAAAACATTAATGAGAGAAATATCTAGCAGTCAGTCCTAATATAAATTAGACTAACATCGTCTTCGTACTTGCCGTTTGTAAATTCATCGAATTTTGTTTTAATGTTTTCTATAACTTTGCCACCGGAGTTATTCGAAATTGTTTTTTTAAACCCTTCTATTTCAAACATTTTGCCTTCTGGATTCCTCGACTCAATGATTCCATCGGTTATTAAAAATATTTCATCACCTTGTTTAAGATCAATTTCAATATCCTCATAACCGCCTTCCAAATTAAAACCCAGCAATAGTCCTTGTGATTTATAAGTTTTTATTTCACCACCAGAACTATAAATCAAAGGAAGGTCGCCGGCACCGCAATAGCTCGCTATTTTTGTCTCCCTGTCAATAAGAACAATCGAAAGAGTAACAAACACTTCGCTAATACGTTCGTCTTTATATATAGATTCGTTTACTGTACTCATAATTTCATGGGCCGAAAGTATTTGTCCCGATTGAACGGCAAATCTTATTGCACTGCGCACGTAACCGGCGTAAGCTACAGCAAAATACCAGGCGCCCCATTTTTTACCCATTACATCACCGAGTACTATTGCAACTCTTTTATCATCAATTTTTACATAATCAATAAAATCTCCACCCGGTATGTTTTGAAAGGGGACGTGCCAGTGATCGAGCGTAAATCCGTCGAATAAGATTGGCTGATCGGGAACAACTTTGGCGCTCATGCTGTCGGCGGCTTTTTGAACTTCACTTTCGGCCTTTAACCTTTCTTTCTCGTTGGTTTTAATTATGGCAGATACTTTGGCCAGTACAATTTTGGGACTGGATGTTTTAATTATGTATTCTTGAATTTCCAAATCATAACCTTGTAAAATATCCTCTTCGGAGCCTTTAGCCGTTAAGAAAATAAAAGGAATAGATCTAAGCTCCGGTTCAGAGAGTAATAACCGGCGGAATTCGAATCCGTCGACATCGGGCATCATAATATCGCTTATAATTAAGTCGGGCATAAAAGTTTTTACATAATCAAATCCTTCTTTTCCATTTATTCTATGCTCAATTATATAGCCTGCTTTTTTTAAATTATAAACAAATAATTTAGCTATGTTCTCATCATCTTCAACTAACAATATTTTATACTTGCTCGAATTACTGTCCATCCTCTCCACCGTAAATATTAGATTATCCCGTATAACTTTGAATAGCTTTTTGCAGATCACTATAAGTTTGAAAAACTCTGAACATTCTTGTTAATTCGAACATTGCAAGCACTTGTGGTTTTAAACCTACAAGACGAACATCCCCATTAATTCTGGATACTCTCTTTAATGAAGTAACAAGTACACCCAAAAATGTAGAGTCGATATACTCGCAGGAGGACAGATCAATTATTATTTTAGAAAATCCGTCGTTAATTGCGGTATTGATTTTTTCTTTAAGCAGATTAGCCTCTCCGATAGTAGCCCTATCGAAATTCACTATCTCTACTAAAATATCTGAAATTCTTTCTTCTTTAATTTCCATTTTATTTTATTAGTTCCTATCAACTTCAATATTATATTTTTCCAACAATCTATAGAAAGTTGCCCGTCCTATTCTCAATTTTCGAGCTGCTTCAACAATATTTCCATTGGTAACTTTTACGGCGTGTTTAATCGCCTCTTCCTTTAGCTTTTCAAAAGGAATTATAGGGGAGTTATCAGTAAACAATTCCCCCGCTAAGTTAATATTCGGGGTATAATCATCCGAAAGCAATTGCTGAGGTAATTGAGCGACATCAATATAATCCGAGTCGGTTAAAATAACACATCGTTCCAAAGTATTTTCAAGCTCACGAACATTTCCAGGCCACTCGTAATCATAAATTACTTTCATAGCCGCTTTAGTAATACCTTTAATATTTACATCCATCTTTTTATTAAATTCTTCAATAAAATGATTTATCAGAATTACTATATCGCCCTTACGTTCTCTAAGCGGCGGGATTGTAATTGGGAACGAATTAAGTCTATAGAAAAGATCCTCCCTAAATTCTTTAGTTTCTACAGCTTTTTGTAAATCTTTGTTTGTGGCCGATAAAATTCTGGCGTTAGTGGGAATTATTTCATTACCGCCAACACGTTCAAATTCCTTCTGTTGAATTACACGCAGAATTTTTGCCTGTAAAGACATCTCCATTTCACCAATTTCATCAAGAAAAATAGTTCCATTTTTCGCTAGTTCGAACTTGCCGATTTTTTTCTGATGAGCGCCTGTAAATGCTCCTTTTTCATGTCCAAAAAGTTCACTTTCAAGCAGTTCACGTGGTATTGAAGCGCAGTTTACAACCACAAAAGGCTCATCTTTTCTGCTTCCGTTGTAATGGATAGCCCGTGCAATAAGTTCTTTTCCTGTTCCGCTTTCACCATGAATTAAAACTGTAATATCGTTGTTGAGAACCCTAGAAACCATTTTGAAGACAGATTGCATTTTGGAATCGGCCGAAATAATATTATCGAAGCTATATTCCTTCTGTAAATTATTTTCAAGTTCTTCCACTCTTTTTTGTAATTCATAGTACTGAATGGCATTTTTAATCGACGGTCCAAGTCGGTTCTGATCGATTGGTTTAGGAAAATAATCGAATGCGCCAAGTCGTAAAGATTCAAGGGCAACTTCTACACTTCCTTGTGCGGATAACATAATAACTGGCAGACTGTGGTTGTGTTCTTTAACCCTCTTAAGCACTTCAATTCCATCTATATCGGGAAGCATTATATCAAGCAAAATAAGATCAGGCTGCCTGTGTAATTGTTTGAGCATTTCGCCGCCATGATCAAAACCTTCAACTTTATAATTCCACTGGGTTTTAACCCAATGAGTTAATAACCTTAAAATGGACGGTTCATCGTCCACAATAAAAATTAACTTTTCCAATTATTACCCCTTTATTTTTTCTTTGGCAACCTAATAATAAAAGTTGAGCCTTTATTAACTTCACTTTTAACCTGAAGCAATCCTTTATGAACATCAATAACCTGTTTAACGTATGCCAAACCCAGCCCAGCCCCTACAGTCTGACCGGTTTTAGTATCAAATTTATTAAACTTTTCAAAAATTTTCGGCAGCTCTTTCTCAGGTATTCCAATTCCTGTATCATTAATCATTATTTCAACTTCATTTAAAAAATCCTGAACTATTAATGAAACGCGACCGCCCGGTTTGTTAAATTTAATCGCATTTTCAACAATACCTTTAATTGCTTTTGAAATCAATTCCCTGTCAGCTAAAATTATAATTTCAGCCTCTGGAATCTCAAAATTCATAGTTACTTCTTTTTCTTCAGCATAACTTTTAAAACTATCTGCAATCAGATAGAGTATCTCAACCAAATCGTTATCTTTTTTATTAAGCTGAAAATTCATCGATTCGAGTTTTGAAAAATCCAGAACATCATTTACAAGTTTTGCAAGTCTTTTACCTTCTGTAAGAATTATATTGTTAAACTCAACAACCATCTCTTTTGGCATATCTTCATCTGAAACAATAGTTTCTGCAAATCCAACAATAGAAGCTAGAGGGGTTCTTAATTCGTGCGAAACACGCGAAACGAATTCGTTTTTTAACTTATTTATCTCTTCAAGCACTGTAAGTTGCTGTTTTGCGCGATCCCGCTCTATGGAAATTAGTCTGTTTGCTTCAACCAATTTTGTGTTTAATTCTATCATTCTATTTTCGTCTTGTCTGCGTTTAGTAACATCCCTGCCGAGTGCCAGCATACCTGAAATTACATTGTCATCTTTTGTAGGTGTTGCCTGGAAATCGTAAACTACCTGATTTTCGAACTTGTCGAGCAATGTGGCTTCAAAATCGGTAACCTCTTCACTGCTTAATATTTTTTGAAATGCATCTACAGTGTTGTTTTTATTACTTTCTTCAATTAATTCCAAAAAGTGTTTACCTAAAATTTCTTCGGGTTTGTACCCCAGAGATTTGGCGCCGTTTTTATTTATCAGAGAAACATATCCAAAACTGTTTAAAACAATAATTAAATCGCTTACAGTTTCTATTAATAGACGAAATTTCTCCTCGGATTTTTCAAGTTTATTTAAAATTGTTTTTTCCTCGGTAATGTCGGACATTATCCCAACAACCCTCTCCACCCTACCATTAATTATAACCGGTGTACCGGTATGCCTAATCCATCTTCTTATTTTTTTATCAGCTTCAAAAATTTGATATTCGTATTCGCTTCTTTCACCTGATTTTAATTTCTTTATGAATTTATTATAACCTTTAAAATATTCGGGCACTACTTTACGCAATAGAGAAAATTTATTTTTTATTATATCCTCAATTTTCAAACCGAATAAATTTTCAACGGATTTAGAAATAAAATAATAGTGAGTTCCGGTAACATTTGTGGAGTAAATTACATTATGAATATTTGATGTTGTCTCTATATACTGCTTATTTATTGTTTCTTCGTATTGAAGTCGTTCATTTATGCATTTTTTGATAAGCACCAATTTATCTAAAACGTCATTTTCAATTATATTTTCAGAAACTCCCGAAAGGATATAGAAAACTGAAAATTCACAATTATATACAAGTTCAACTTTAATTCGATTAAAACGTTCGGTAGAAATATTCTCGTCCAAATTTATTATATATTCGGAGTTGCCATCTTTCTTGATTTCTAAATCAGTTACTATGGATATTAGTTTATTAAACTGGTCTATTGATATATTTTCAGGTTTGCTTGAACACACAACATTATTATTTTCTCCAAATATTTGGATTAAAAATACTGGACAATTATATGCGACCGAAGAATATAAATCACATAAAAATCTAAATTGTTCACCTGTTATGTTCATTTAATTATTCTGTTTATTGAATTTGATAAAATTAAGAAAAGAATATTAGAAATACACTAAATATGTATCAATTCAGTACAACATTGTTATAGATTTAAAATAAATCGATTAACTATTCCATCAATATTATCTGCAATTAAAGTTTTCCTCTAAAAACAGAATAAATTTAAGAGTAGTTGATAGACATCAGTATTGTTAAAATTAAGTTAGACGGACATTTTATTTTACTGAAAAATTATTCCAAATTCTTATTTAATTAATACATAATCATATAGACATTTATATATATAATTTGTATTTATATTCATATATGAAAAGTGATATTAAAATAAAAAGCATAATGTACAATTTTATTAAACCAGTAATAGCTATTTTAATTTTTGCTTCATGTTCATCTGAGAAAGATCCACAAATTCCCTCTGGGACAGAAAAGGATAAAGCCTCTTATTATAGGGTAGATACGGTAAAAGAGTTAAAAACAAAATCCACTCCGCCCGATACACAAAAATCTATAGACATAACCGCAGATCGAAATGATTCTAATCAAATGAACCCAGAACCTGAAGAAAAGATCACTTCAATTGCAGAACTTTGGCACACTTATAAATCCAGTAAACGAATCGCTGAAGAATCTTTAGAAAAAGGCGATTTATCAAATACTGTTAAAAATCTTGCAATCGCAGGCAATTGTGCCCTTAAACTTGGCAGACCCGAAATTGCCGCCTGGCAGTTTAATAATATCGGACATTATTCAATAGAAGAATTTAAAAAACTCACGGATTGCGATAACAGACTTCGCACTTTGGCCCAAATGGAAATAGATTCGGTTAAAATAAAATTATTGGCTGAAACCAAAAATATCTTTCGCAAACACATTGATCTGTTGCTAAACTCACAAAAGCACCTGCAAAGAGCGCAGATAATTGACGACGAACTTGCTGAAAGCTGGAGAACAGAAGTTATAGAGAGTAATGTAGAATTTATTAATTGGGTGCAAGAATTTATCAAATAGAACTAAAATTTCTTCTTTTTGTTCCGAACATTCATAGGTTTATCATTTTTATAATGCGCATTATTAAATAAATAATCCTTCTTTAACAAAAACCGCAAAAAACTATTAAATCAGGACGAAATACACTTATATAATGCGGCATAAATTTTGCACTTTCCCCAGAAGCTATTAAAGGCCTAATCTTCTTCAAATATATTTTTCGACTAATTCAGTTAATTTATAAAACTAAGGAGATACTAAGTGAAAAATCAACAGGCGCATGTTATTCTTATCCTATTTTTACTTTTTATCAACACCACTCTTCAATTGACCGCTCAAAATATTTACAAAGACTCCAGCGTTCCCATAGAAGCGAGAATTAAAGATTTGATCTCACAAATGACATTAGCTGAAAAAATTGGTCAAATGCAGCAAAACCATCTTTCTAAAAAAAACGATGAGGTTTTTAATGAGATTAAGCTGGGTAAAATCGGATCGTTTTTAAATGCCGGGGATATTAACGATAAATTTGAATTACAAAAAATTGCTGTAGAAGAAAGTCGATTGGGAATTCCTTTAATTTACGGTCGCGATGTAATTCACGGGTTTAAAACTATTTTCCCCATTCCATTAGGTCAGGCAGCGACTTGGAATCCTGAAATTGTAAAACTAGGATCAGCGGCAGCCGCTTCGGAAGCGGCGGAAGTTGGTATTCATTGGACTTTTGCGCCAATGGTGGATATAAGTCGCGACCCTCGCTGGGGACGCATTGCAGAGTCTTGCGGGGAAGATCCTTATTTAGCGGCAAAGATGGGCTCTGCGATGGTTGAAGGATTTCAGGGTAATGATTTGTCGAGCGAAAGTTCAATAGCCGCATGCGCAAAACATTTCGTTGGTTATGGTGCGGCTGAATCAGGCAAAGATTATAATACTACAATTATTCCCGAACGATATATGCGCGATATTTACCTCCCCCCTTTCAAAAGCTGTATTGATGTAGGCGCTGCCACACTGATGAGTGCATTTAACGATATTAATGGAGTTCCGGCTTCTGGTAATGAATTCACACTTAAACGGGTGCTTCGCGATGAATGGAAATTCGACGGTTTTGTGGTTAGTGATTGGGCCTCAATGACAGAAATGATAAATCATGGATTTTGTGCTGATGAAACTGAAGTTGCATATAAATCGGTTAAAGCCGGTGTAAATATGGAAATGGTATCTCAAAGTTATTCGAATAATCTAGAAAAATTGATAAAAGAGGGTAAAGTTTCTGAAGACCTGATAAATGAAATGGTAGAAGGTATTTTAAGAGTTAAATTCAGATTAGGATTATTCGAAAATCCCTACAAACAACTAAAAGAAAAATCCCCAAAAACATTATCCGCTGAACACCTTACCGCGGCAAGAGAATCCGCCGAACAAAGTCTTGTGCTTTTACAAAATACCGATGATTTTCTGCCGCTTAGCAAACTTAGTAAAACTATTGCCGTTATAGGCCCATTGGCAGACGACGCACAAGCGCAATTAGGATGCTGGTCTCCGGATGGTGATCCTGAAAACTCTATAACTCCCCTTAAAGCAATAAAACAATTGTTGGGCGAAAAAACTAAAGTGATATTCGCAGCGGGATTGGATAATTGCAGATCAACGAACACAGAAAAATTTGCTGAAGCGGTTACTGCTTCAGAAGCCGCCGATGCGGTTATAATGATTTTAGGCGAAGACGATTTACTATCGGGCGAATCCCATTCGAGAGCATTTATTGATTTACCCGGGGCCCAGGAAGAGCTGATTAAAACAATCGCCGAAACAGGTAAGCCGATAGTTTTAGTTATTATGGCTGGCAGACCTTTAACTTTCGGTAATATAGTTAAAGACGTTAAATCAATTTTATACGCGTGGCATCCCGGCACAATGGGAGGACCAGCAATAGCCAACATACTTTTCGGAAACGTTTCCCCATCAGGTAAACTGCCGGTTACTTTTCCAAGAACAGTAGGTCAAGTGCCAATCTATTATTCGCATAAAAACACCGGCAGACCACCATCTGAGAATCAGCTTGGTATTAAAATGGGCACGCCCGAAAATCCAGTTGGTTTCGCCTCCTATTATTTAGACGTGGATTATACACCGGCTTATCCATTCGGATTCGGACTATCTTATACTACATTTGAGTATCTTGATTTAAAACTATCCTCAAACGAAATTTTGATGGGCGGAAAAATTGAAGTGTCTGCAACAATAAAAAATACTGGGAAATATGATGCTGAAGAGGTGGTTCAACTTTATGTCCGCGATCTATTTGGAAACGTTACTCGTCCCGTTAAGGAACTTAAAGGATTTAAAAAAATTCATTTAAAAGCTGGTGAAGAAAAAGTTGTTACTTTTAGTTTGAGTACCGGTGATCTGGCATTCTGGAACATAGATATGAAGTATGCCGCTGAATCAGGCGACTTTACTTTATGGGTCGGCGGTGATTCACAAAAGGGTTTAAAAGCAGATTTTAAAATAAAATAAGCGCCTCGTTAATCCGGGCAGCGGTTAAATTGGTTAGTTTTAGTGATCTCTTTGTAAGCTGTTGCTCGGATTATTAATTCGGTTAATGATCGTCTTAAACAAAATCTAATAGAATTTTTATCTAACTGTTTTATATTTTTTTGTCTTATACGTATTCTTAGTGTATATGTTTTATCTATCCAATCAAATTATATAGTCTTAAATGTGTAAAAAATCATCTTTCGATATACAGCGTGTTGAACTAAATTAAGGTCGGCTTCTCTTATGAACACTATAAATATTAAACCAATTCTAATACTGTTTTTTCTTTTTTCTATAGTTTCTTGCAAAGATTCAAATGATAATATTGCGGAACCGGAAAAATCCGAAATTACTGTTGTTGATTATTACGGTCAGCTTAGCATTAACGGTACATTGTTGGTTGATAAAAATAATAATCCGGTTGCACTAAGAGGTATGAGTTTGTTCTGGAGCCAATGGGGCGGCAAGTATTATAACAAGGAGTGTATTAAGTGGCTCAGGAACGATTGGAAGTGCACTATAGTTAGAGCATCTATGGGTATAGAAGCCGGGGGATATTTAACAAATGCTGAGACAGAATTTAATAAAATTACCGAGGTAATTGAAGCGTGTATTGACCTGGGAATTTATGTTATAGTTGACTGGCATGATCATAACGCTCAGAATCATCTTGCCGAAGCAAAAGATTTTTTTAGTAAAATATCAAATCTTTATGGAAACGAGCCCAATATTATTTATGAAATTTTTAACGAACCGCTGAATGTAAGTTGGAGCAATGTAATTAAACCTTACGCAGAGGAAATAATTACAACAATTCGCGAAAACGACAAAAAAAATATTATTGTTGTGGGAACTCCTGCATGGTCTCAAGATGTTGACGCCGCAGCCAAAGATCCTCTCGCAGGGGATAATATTGCTTATTCACTTCATTTTTATACGGGAACTCATAATCAATCACTTCGTAATAAAGCAATTACCGCCATTAACAAAGGACTGGCTTTATTCGTTACTGAATTCGGGATTAGCGAAGCTGACGGAAATGGTAAAATTGATATGAATGAAACAAACTTATGGAGCAGTTTTTTGGAGCAGTATAATTTAAGTTGGTGCAACTGGTCAATAATGGACAAAGATGAGACATCGGCCGCATTAAACAGCGGCTCAAGTGCAACAGGAAATTGGGCTGAAAACGAATTGAAAGAGTCCGGAAAAATATTAAGAGATTATATAAGAACACAAAACAACGATATCTTTGATATTCTGGATGAAATGAACAATTAAGCCAGTTTAAATTTGTGTTAGTAAATGAATCCCTATTTAATAATTATTCTTAATTTACGGTCATACTTTTTTTTTGGAAATTGTTCAATTAATTTGTTCGGTAAAATGAAGTTAAAACAAACATTAACATTGCTCCTGACTGTTTCGATAGTAAGTTTTGCCCAGAACACAAGCGGTAAGCTGTTTTTTTCCCATGAAGCCGGAATTTATGAAGAAAACTTCAGCCTGGAAATTTCCGCTGAAAATCCGGGCGCATTAGTTATTTATACATTGGATGGAACTGATCCGCGATTTTCAAAAACAACATTCACACAGACAAGTCCTTTTAATGTATTTCTAAACCCCGACAATACTTTTCAAAGAGATAGAGCGCCGGGTATTGTAATTAGAGCATGTGTTAAGGCTTATACGATTAATATAGAAGATGTTTATACGCATACTTATCTTTTTATTAACAGAATAATTGCTCTATCTCCAAGCGATCAAACTCCTGGTCCCGGTTGGCCCGCGCCTAATAGCATTTCGCAAAGAATGGATTATGGTTTGGACCCCTATGTATATAATGACATCAGATACAGAGATTCTATAAAATCGGCGTTTTTAGCAATTCCAGTAATTTCTCTCGTTACCGATTTAAACAATTTATTTAACAAGGATACAGGAATTTATGTTAACGCCCGGCAGCACGGTATCGACTGGGAAAGATTCACTTCAGTTGAGTTATTAAATAATTTTGGAAATAAAGGTTTCCAGATCAATGCAGGTTTGCGCATACGTGGCGGCTACACGCGTGACGATCAATTTCCGAAACACTCTTTCAGGCTTTTTTTCAGAGGAGAATACGGGAAAACAAAATTAAATTTTCCTCTGTTCGAAGACGAAGGCGCCGATATTTTTGATAAAGTGGATTTAAGAACCGCACAGAATTACGCTTGGAGTACCGACGCGGTCGGAGCAGAAAACAATGTGATGAATAGAGATGTTTTTTCGCGTGATACGCAAAAGGAGATGAATCAACCTTACACAAGAAGCAGGTATTACCACCTTTTTATAAATGGAACATATTGGGGGCTATATCAAACCGAGGAGCGCCCGGAAGCTGATTACGCAGAAACATATTTTGGAGGCAATTCCGAAGATTACGACGTGGTAAAAGTGAATCAGGAATTACCTAATTTCAGATATGAAATTGAAGCTACAGACGGCGATTTGAATGCCTGGAAATACATTTGGGATCTTATAAATGTTAGTTCAATCGATAATACAACCTTCTTTAAACTTCAGGGATTAAACTCCGACGGTAGCCGTAATTTTAATTATCCAGTATTGCTGGATTACGATAATCTAATAGATTATATGCTTGTAATATTTTTTTCGGGAAATAAAGATGCACCAGTTACACTTAACGGCAGGTACCCTAATAATTTTTATGCAATTTATAATAGAAAAAGCAACGAGGGATTTAAATTTATAACACATGATTCTGAGCACGCTCTTTTATACAATGATTTACATATCAATATTGTAACTCGCAGCACACCCGTAAGCGAGTTTCGCCACTTTCATCCCAACTATCTGCATTACAAGTTAAAGGGCAATTCTGAATATCGCCTTCGTTTTGCGGACAGAATCTACAAACATTTTTATAACAACGGCGCTTTAACGCCCGATAAAACGGTACCAAGATTTAAATTTCGCGCAAGTCAAATTGAAAAAGCTATAATTGCAGAATCGGCAAGATGGGGCGATGTTTGGACAACTAAACCAAGAACAAAAGACGATGACTGGCTGCCGGCGATTAATAATCTAGAAAACATTTATTTGCCTCTTCGCACCGGTATTGTGTTGCAACAATTAAAGGGTGATAATTTATTCCCTCAGTTTGATCCTCCAATTTTTAATAACAACGGAATTGTAATTAAAGAATCGGCACTCAATGTGGAATCTGGTTATAAAGTTTCTATCTCCAAAGGTTTTTCAGGCAATGGAATTATTTATTATACCTTGAATGGAGACGATCCCAGAATGCCCGGCGGTGTTATTTCGGCAAATACATATCAATCGGATTCTGATAAAATAATAGAAATTAATTCTTCAACAACAATTAAGGCAAGATTAAAATACAATGGCAACTGGAGCGCTCTTCATGAAATAACTTTTCTAGTTGACGATCTCCTAGAAGATTTAAAAATAACAGAGATCCATTATCATCCTTTGGATGAGGGTGAAATAAATGACAGAGAGTTTGAGTTTATCGAACTAAAAAATATTGGGAACTCATTAATTAATCTTACAGAAGTCAAATTCACAAAAGGTATTTTTTATACATTTCCAGCGGGTTCTGTTCTAAATGCTGGGAATTTTTTAGTGCTGGCTTCCAATCCTTCCAAGTTTCTATTGAGATATAAGTTTGAACCGTTCGCTGAGTATGATGGCCAATTGGATAACAATGGTGAGAAGATTGTACTTCAAAATGCTTTGGGCGATACTATCACTTCAATCAGGTATTACGACACAGAACCATGGCCGGTTTTAGCTGATACTGGAGGACACTCTTTAGTGCCAAAAGATATTAATGCAACGGGAAATCCTAACGATGCTAACAGCTGGAGAGCTTCCTTAGAAATACATGGATCCCCCGGAAGGGACGATACTATAATGGATATAACCGAGGATGAAGGGAAAATACCCCCTTATCGATATGAGTTATATCAAAATTATCCAAATCCGTTTAATGGGAACACAAAAATTTCATTTTCTATACTCGAATCCGCGAAAGTTACTCTGATAATTTATGACCTGCTCGGAAGGAAACTTACAACACTTACGAATAAAATATTAGAGCCTGGCAATTATTCTGTACTATGGAATCCCGAAAACGAAGCCTCGGGTGTTTATTTCTATCAACTTACCGCGGACAGATTTATATCAACTAAAAAACTCGTGCTGCTTCGATAAGTCCATAAATATGTTGCTTGTTAAATTTGGTTCATTTTTAGAAATTACTAAGATTTTACATCATCACCGATCTAAGAATGCACCGATTCATTAATTCTAGGACTGCGTTTCATTTTTGAGTTTTTCCAACTCTTCCCATCGTAAATAAAGTCGTCGTACCTTTTCTTTAGCGTTAACAAGCGCTTCGTTAAGCTCTTTTGTTCTATTTGAGTGTTTTTCGTAAAAATCAGGCGAAGAAAATATCGATTCTATTTCGTCAACGCCGGATTCCGCATCCATAATATCTTCTTCTATTGTTTCAAGTTCTTTTTTCTCCTTCCAGGTAAGTTTTTTTACTTGAGGTTTAACCCTTGTATCACCTTTTTTTTCTAAAGTCTCTAAAATTTTATTCTCTTTAATTATTGATTTCCGTTTTTCAACATAGTAGTCGTAATCGCCTTCACTGAAATACAGTTTACCCTCGCCATCAAAAGCCAGAATTCCATTACAAACACGATTCAGAAAATACCTGTCGTGGCTAACTACAACAACACATCCTTCGAATCCAATAAGTGCCTCTTCAAGAATACGCAATGTGGGCAAATCCAGATCGTTAGTCGGCTCGTCTAACAACAAAAAATTTCCACCGTCTTTAAGTATACGCGCCAGCGTGAGTCTGCTTTTCTCCCCTCCGGAAAGCCGGCCGACAAGAGTGTTGATTTTTTCGTCGGTAAAAAGAAATCGCCGTAAATACGTCCATACATTCAACGTATTTTTACCGAATCTGACTGATTCATTGCCGTCTCCAACGGCGTTAAAAACTGTATCATCGTCATTTAAAATAAGTCGCGACTGATCGATATAATTAAATTCTGTTTTATCGCCGATATCAATTTTACCGTATGTCGGAGACAACTCTCCTAATATTAGTCTTAATAATGTTGTTTTACCAATTCCATTAGGGCCCACAATTCCAAGTTTTCTCTTGGAATCAAAAGCAAAATTTAATCCTTCGAACAAAACATTTCCACCGAGTTTAATCCCAACATTTTTTAGTTCAACTATTTTATTCCCCAACTGTTCAGCTGGTGGAATAACAAGTTCAACATCAAGTTCAACTTCGGTATTGTTTTGCGACAATACTTCGTAATAATTATCAAGTCTGCTTTTGGCTTTGGTTCTGCGGGCTTTAGGTCCGCGAACAACCCAATCCAGTTCACGCCTTAAAAAATTCTGACGTTTTTGTTCCTCCGATTCCTGAATTGCCTGACGCTCTACTTTATTCAAAAGAAAATCTGTATAATTACCATTGTGCGAATAAAAAACGCCTGATGACAATTCCACAATACGTGTAGCTATTCGATCGAGAAAATATCTATCGTGGGTTACGAATATGCATGTGCCATTATAATTCGCGAGAAAATTTTCTATCCATTCTATAGACTGAGTATCCAAATGGTTAGTGGGTTCGTCTAATATCAGCAAATCGGGCTGAGATATTAAAGCACGGCACAAAGCTACTCTTCTTTTTTCTCCGCCTGAGAGCAGTATAATTTCTTTGCTGATATCGGGTGCATCCAAAGATTTCAGAAGCAAATCAATTCGTTTGTCCAGATTCCAGCCGTCCAATTTGTTGATTTTTTCTTCAAGCACATGTCGCTGTTCGGAATCAAATGGAAGCACTTCGTACTCACGTAAAAGATTTAGAGTGTTTTTTGCTCCGTCCAGAATATTCTCGTAAATATTTTTTGATTCGTCAAGCGTAAATTCCTGACTTAAGAAACCCACTTGAAGATCTTTTCGTTTAGCAATTTCCCCTTTGTCGGGAGGCATAATTTCTGAGATTATTTTAAGGAATGTTGATTTACCCGCTCCATTTCTTCCAACAAGACCAATTCTATCTCCCTCGTGAACACTTAAAGAAGCCTTATCCAATATTATATCTTCACCGTAATGAACTTCCAACTCCATAGCTGTAAGTATTACTTGTGTAATTTCCTTAGCCATTTGCACCAATCATTTATTATCAAAATAAAACAATAACAAATATAATCATTAATAGATGTGGATAATAAAAAGAGGTGCTATATATATTGAATTTTACAACTCAACAAATTAGAATCTCTATAGCAATTTTAATTTATACTGAGTATGTTTAACAATATTTATTCCGCCTAAAATAAAAATACAAATCATAAAAACTCATTTATTATCGGAGAAATATTATGACGGTAATATTAAAAACTCTTCACTCTGTTTTTATAAACTTATATTTATTTTTTGTTTTTATAATTCTTTTGCAGGCATGTTCAGAATCCCCTAAAGAAGAGACACAGAGTCCGAATGTTTTCAATCGCCCAATAGAAAAAGCCGAACTATATGTAACGTCCAAAAATTCCCAAGACAGGTTAACAAAAAAAGAAAATATTAAGTTTGAAAATTTGGAACAACCAAATGAGCACGATGCAATTTTAATTTTGGATAGAGATAAATTATTTCAAACTATTGTAGGAATAGGCGGAGCTTTAACTGATGCCTCAGCAGAAACATTTTACAAATTATCACCTGAGAATCAAGAAGAAATACTAACAGCTTTTTTCGATAAAGAAAAAGGCAACGGATATTCTTTAGTCCGCACAAATATACACAGTTGTGATTTTTCCAGCGGAAGTTACACTTATGCCGAAGTGCCCGGAGATACAAGTCTGAAAAACTTTACAATTGAGCATGATCTTAAATATAAAGCTCCTTTTATTAAAGCTGCCTTTAAAAAAGCCGGTGGTGATTTAAAATTGTTTGCTTCTCCCTGGAGTCCGCCAGCATGGATGAAATCAAACAACGATATGCTACAAGGAGGAAAGTTATTACCCGAATACAACAAAACCTGGGCAAATTATTTTGTCCGTTTTGTGCAGGAATATGAAAAAGCTGGAATTCCAGTATGGGGTTTAACAGTTCAAAACGAACCGATGGCAGTTCAAACCTGGGAATCATGTATTTTTACCGCGGCTGAAGAAAGAGATTTTGTTAAATATTTTCTAGGCCCAGCATTGGAAAAATCGGGACTTCTGCGCTTAAAACTTATGGTTTGGGATCATAATAGAGGACTTATGTATCAAAGGGCGAAAGCTGTTTACGATGATCCTTTAGCATCCAAATATGTGTGGGGTACTGGATTCCACTGGTATGTTGGCGACCACTTTGATAACGTTAGACTTCTACACGATGCGTATCCGGAAAAAGAATTGGTGTTTACTGAAGGCACTGTTGCAAATTTTGATGCCGCAAGATTAGGCGAATGGCGTTGGGGTGAAGACTACGCCCGCTCCATGATAAACGATTTTAACAACTGGACAAGCGGATGGGTTGGATGGAACGTTATACTTGACGAATCCGGCGGTCCCAATCATGTGGGAAATTTTTGTATGGCTCCTATTATCTGTAATACAAAAACTGGTGACCTCACTTATTTAAATTCCTTTTATTATCTGGGTCATTTTTCCAGATTTATTCGCCCGGGAGCCAAACGAATTATTTGTTCTTCCAATAATGACGATTTACTCGCTACATCATTTATAAATACCGACGGCAAAATTGCTGTAGTTGTATTGAATACAAAAGATGAAGATATTGAATTCAGCATATGGATTGATAATAAAGCGGCAAAAACTCTTAGCCCGTCTCATTCTATTGTAACACTCGTTTTATAACCTTTTCCGGCACACCGAATAATTTTAACAAATACTTTGCGCCGTATCCAAAGATACGGCTGCAACTAAATTAACGTAAAAATAATTTACCCTTCTTTCTTTGATCATTTCTATTATTTATAATTGAATCCGATAAATATTTTATTGGTGAAATCAATGGAATCCCATTCTTCAATCTCGATTTTCAGCATTATCCCATTTGCTTTATTGTTAACTTCAATAGCTGTGTTTCCGCTTTTTTGGAACCACTTTTGGGAGCAGAACAAAAACAAACTTATAATTGCGTTAACACTTAGTGTGCCTACAGTCATTTATCTTTTTACGAACAATCTTGGAGATAAACTTTTCGAATCTATTGCATTCGATTATCTTCCATTTATTGTACTATTGGGTTCTTTATTTACAATTACCGGAGGGATTTATCTTTCAGGGGATATTGAGGCCAAACCGACTGTAAATTCTTTGTTTTTATTGACTGGCGCCGGACTGGCTTCTTTTATTGGAACTACTGGAGCGGCAATGCTGCTTATAAGGCCTCTTCTGCAGACCAATAAGGAGAGAAAACATAAAGTCCATACAATATTATTTTTTATAGCTCTTGTTGCTAACTGTGGCGGACTTTTAACTCCGCTGGGTGATCCGCCGTTATTCATGATGTATTTGCGAGGAGCCTCTTTTATTTGGTTTTTTAATCTACTTCCATTTTGGCTTCTTACAAATGGAATGCTTTTATTGGTGTATTTTTTCGTTGAAACTTATCTTCATAAAAAAGAATCACCTCAAGCGCTTCTTCTAGACAAAGAGAATATTCGTCCGATTAAAGTGGAAGGAAAATTAAATTTTGTTTGGTTAATCGGAATTGTTTTGTCCGTAGCATTTTTAAATGAGCAATATCTGCCGTTTATTAAATTGAACGAATACTATAAATTTATTCGTGAAGGATCAATTATTGCTATGGCTATATTGTCTCTGCTGTTAACTCCAAATCTTACGAGAGCGTCAAACAATTTTACCTGGGAACCGATAAAAGAAGTGGCCTACTTATTTCTTGGCATATTTATAACAATGGTACCCTGCTTATTATATCTGGAATATAACGCAAAAACATTAGGCGTTACAAGCACAAGTCAATTTTATTATTTCACCGGATTGCTCAGTAGTTTTCTGGACAATACCCCCACCGCAGTAACCTTTCATTCTTTAGCATTAGGATTAGGTGAAGTTTCAGGCAATATGGTTGCGGGAATTCCACAATCATTGCTCGAAGCAATATGCGTTGCCGCTGTATTTTTTGGTAGTATGACATATATTGGTAACGGTCCAAATTTTATGGTAAAAGCAGTAGCTGAAGAGAATAATGTTAAAATGCCAAGCTTCTTCGGTTATATGTTCAAATTTTCATTAATTGTGCTGCTGCCAATTTTTATAATTGTTGAATTATTGTTACTGTAAATGTGAGTATTAACACCTATTAATTAGAATATGGTATTACTTATAATAAGTAATAATTCTATTTTTTTAGAGTAATTTATAAATTGAAAATTTGATTGAAATTAATTGGAGACCAAAAAAAAGAAGTTAATTGATCATACTTTTATATCTGCTGATTAATTGTAAAAAGATATCTATTTAATTGGTGTTAATCGATCATTTCGATTCGATTACAAATTGCTAAAATTATTGTCCGAAATTAACAACATTTTTTTATCAGCTAATTTCAAAACTGTTCTTAATTTTGATAGCCGTCTTTCAATTATGTTTCATTAATTTAGTTAGGATTGAATTAGTGTGCCCCCAAAAGGGGTCTCAGTTTATTGAGAGTATTTTTATTATAACATTCTTAGATACAACTTATTCGGTCAATCAATCCGAAATGTTTATGATGTTTTATGCCTTTTTATTTGTATTTACTGTATTTACAAGTGTACCCTTTTTATATAAGTAATTTAGTCTTACTAGCGTAAATAATGATGATGTAAATAATTATTTTATCTCTCATGAAGAATGTTTATTGAAATTGAATTGCGGGAATTGTGATGATGAAAATCGTACCATTGGGCAGATTATTTTTTATCTCAATGTGCCCCATCATTTGTTTTATAATTACCGAAACAAGACTTAATCCGAGACCATACCCCTTTACTGATTCTGTGTTTTTTCCACGATAAAATTTATCAAATATTTTATGCCGTTCTTCTTCGGGTATCCCATAGCCAGAATCAGAAACTGAAATAATAATATTCTCATTATCAGAATTTATATTTACAAACACTTTTGTATGATTAGGATCAGAATATTTAATAGCGTTATCGATAAGATTTGAAAGTGCAATAGCAAAATATTGTGCATTCCCTTTCACGCTTAAATTTTCTGAAATACTAAAGAAAACGTTTTTATCGCTATACTTTGTAGCAATCTGATCTTTAATTAATTTATTTAAATTAAATACGGTTGGATAGTATTGTGTCGTATCAGATTCCCGAGCTAATATTAAAAGAGTTTGAACAATGTTTATCATATCGTTTGTCTTGTCATGCAAAATATTAAGCGTTTCTTTGTACTCATTAATATTTCTTTCTTTTTTCAAAATAAAATCTAATTCTGATTTAATAGTTGTTAGTGGAGTCATTAATTGATGGGAAGCGTTGTTCGAGAATTCGGAAATTTGAGTGATCTGATTTTCGAGACGGTCAAAGAGATTATTTAAAGTATCTTTTAATCTAGTATAAACATCATTTTTATTAGCTTTGAATTCTATACGTTTTGAAATATGTTTTGCGGAAATCTGATCTGCCAGGTCAATTATTTTATTGAGTCTAGCGTAAACTCTGCTCGAAACATATAAGGAAATAATAATAATTAGAATTAAAATAATGGGAAGTGTGATTAAATTAAAAATCTCAAACTCTTGAATAAAATTTGTTACATCTGATCTATTTGTCGCCAATTGAATTAATACTCTCTCACCATTATCCAAATATTTATAAACAACCCTAAGTTCCTGTCTATTAAAATCTATATTGTCTTTGGTGATTCCGGATTTAAGAGGTGGGAATTTTAGTGGAATTGAACCAAATCTTAAAACATTTGAACTTCTAAATAAAATTTTGCCTGAGGTGTCATAAATTTGTAAGAAATACGAGTTCTCCGAAACTAATAAAAACTCTTCTTCTTCAAATTCCCTGTTACTGTAAAAAAATAGGCTATTATCTTTATAATCAATAAATTTATCCACATGCTCTAATTCATGAATTATTTTTTTATCCGATTCAATATCAACTATATCGACCAATTTAATAAACGCGAATAAATTGAATAAAATATAAAACCCAAAAATTACCCCTGAAATTAATAAGGTAGTTCTGGTGATTGAGGAAAATAATATATCTTTAGTGCTATTCTTCAAGTAAAATATATCCTTCACCATAAATGTTTTTAATTAATTTTTTATCGAAGTTTAATTCAATTTTTTTTCGAAGATTTTTTATTGTTGATTCAACAATGTTCGTCTCAGGTGTAAAATTGTAATTCCAAACATTTTGACAAATATTTTCTCGGTTTAATATCATGCCTTTATTTTCAATAAAATACTTTAAAAGATCAAACTCTTTTTCTGTTAATTTTACTTCGGTATTTTCAACGAATAGCTTGTGTTCAACAAGATTAAGTCTCATTTTCCCGAAAATTATTTCAACATTAATGGGAGATTTCCTTCTAATAACGGCATTAATTCTTGCAAGCACTTCATCGAACGAAAACGGTTTTGTAATGTAATCATCGGCGCCAATATTTAGAGCTTCAACTTTGCTTTTAACATCTGTAACCGCTGTAAGAAGAATTATCGGTATATTAAATCCCTTTTTCCTTAAAATTTTGCAGACTTCCAATCCGCTTTTTTGCGGCATACGCCAATCCAAAAGAAGAGCGTCAAATTTTTCTTTTTCAAAAATTGTGAGCGTTGCATTGCCGTCCGAAGTTATTTCAGATTCTATATTTTCATCGGCGAAATTTTTTCTTAAAGAATTTGCAATAGCAGCATCATCTTCTGCAATTAGAATTTTCATTTAAAACCTATCTATATGTCAGAAAATTATTCGTTTAAATAATCCTTGGAACTATAGTAATAATGAAAAAAAAATCATAATTGTTTTAGTGACAATTAGACAAACACATCTTAATTTTTAAATAGAATAAAAAACTCTTATTAATCTGGAGATATAGATGAAAACAAATCTACTAATTTTAATTATAACTTCTTTTTTTATGCTGATTACTATAGTTAACGCGCAAGATTATGCAGGCAGCAACGCGTGCAAAACTTGTCATTCAGCAAAACACAGCGATTGGCTCACATCAGGTCATCCATATAAAATACAAAAACTTGAAAATGGACAAGCTCCTGTATATCCATTATTGTCTTCACATAAAGTTGTTGGACCCGACGTTGATTATATACTTAAACCCGGCGTTCCCCAGCCTCCAAAAGGATATACCTGGGATCAGGTTGGCTGGGTAGTTGGCGGTTTCCATTCTAATGCAAGATTTCTGGACAAAGAAGGATATCGAATAATAGGGGACAGCGCTCAATACAACCTTATTTCCAATAAATGGGTTGCTTACGAAGGAACAACACCAGGAAAAGCTTCATATTCTTATTCATGCTACAAATGCCACACAACTGGAGCAAGTCCTGTAAAGAATGCAGAATTCCAAGCATATCCGGGTATTGAAGGCAGTTGGGTTGAACAAGGAATAGGCTGCGAAGGATGCCACGGTCCAGCAAAAGCTCATACAACAAATATTACCATTAAACCAACCAAAAATGGTTATGAATCGTGTAACAATTGTCATGCTCGCGACCGCGGGGAATCATTCGCCTGGAACGAAAGAGTTGAATGGAGAGCCCAAACTGTTGGCGGAATTTCTACTGGTTTTATTCGTCACCGTGAGCAAGGCGATATGATGGGAGCTTCAAAGCACGCGGCAGTTGGTTTCACATGTGCTACTTGCCACGAACCGCACAAGAGCGTTTATTATGAAAATGGAGGTTTAAAATCGACTGTTAGCTGCGAATCTTGTCATCAAAATAAAGAAATTCCCGGACATGGTTTGGCACTAGCTCAATGTGTTGACTGCCATATGCCTTTTGCAGCTAAAAATGGCGATGTAAAAACTTTTATTGTCTCGGAACAAAGTGCTCACTTCTGGAATATTATTACAGATCCCGTGACTATGTTCGGTAACTTGGATACAATTTCGGGTTTCAAATTTATTAAAAAAGATGGCAGTGGAATGTCTGGCTTAACATTAGATTATACTTGTGTGCAGTGTCATACAGACAAAGATGTTAACTGGGCCTCCCAATACGCGAAAAATATACATGCGGGTATAACATCTGTAGCACAAAATAGCGAAATTCCAAGCGCCTATACATTAGGCCAAAACTATCCTAATCCGTTTAACCCAAGTACAACAATCAATTTTAGCTTGCCAAAATCAGGCCGTGTAACTTTAAACATTTACTCTATAACAGGTGAATTGGTAGAAACACTTGTTGATAATGAAATGAACGCGGGCAGACACAGCGTAGAATTTAATGCAGGCAATATATCAAGTGGTATTTACATATATTCAATTAGTGCCTCTAATTTTAAATTCAGCAGAAAAATGATGCTTGTTAAATAAATAATAAGATTTTAAGCAAAAAGCCGTCCATATGGACGGCTTTTTTTTTCTTCATTAAAAATGATGAGTACTATAACTTTCCGGAATATGAATAATTCAACTATTTTTATTTTCATTCACAAACTGAAGAGCTCTTTCTTCGGACCAATACAAATCATTTTCATTGAACCGTACAAATCCAACATGTCCTCCAGACTTTGGAACTTCTAGTGTTACATACTCGCTTTTTTCGGCTTCTTCAAACGGGAAACATTCTTTGGATAAAAACGGATCGTTAGCAGCGTTAACAATTAATGTCGGGATTTTTATATCCTTTAAAACCGGTTTACAGCTGCAACGATTCCAATAATCTTCTGCGTTGTTAAATCCATGCAGCGGAGCTGTATATCTATCGTCAAATTCTTTAAATGATTTAATTTCTTCGTAACCGTCATCATTAATTTGAAAGGGGAATAACTTCTTTTTATCAATAATTTTTTTATGAAGCATTATAAGAAAACGTTTCATATATATTTTGTTTGAAAATTTTGCCAATTTTATCGAACTTGTTGTCAAATCGCAGGGGACAGAAAAAACAACTGATTTTTTAATTTCTTTCGAAAGCTTTGCAGATTGCTGTCCCAGATATAGGAGTGTAAGGTTAGCTCCCATGCTAAATCCAATCAGGATCACTTCGTCATAAACATTTTCGCTAATTGCATGTTTAATCACAATATCCAAATCGTCGGTCGCCCCGTTATGATAAAACAGAAGAGTCTGGTTTGGTTCACCACTGCATGATCTGAAATTCCACGCAAGAGCATCCAAACCATTGTTGTTCATCGCTTTTACCATGCCCTTTACATAAGCGCGATTTGAAGAACCCTCGAGTCCGTGAGATATAACAACTAATTTATTGCTCCCCACTTTGGACCAATCCAAATCCAAAAAATCATTATCCGGTGTTTTTATTCTGTCTCTTTTGTAATCATTAAACTCTATTTTCCGGAACATTGAAGGGAAAATGGATTGAATGTGACCATTATTCAAAAACACAGGTGATTTATAGGTTGAATTCTTAATTATCGGCATAATTCTTTTTCAATTTCGTTTTATTACACAAAAATTATGTGTATTGTTTTCAACTGACCATTTGTTTTGGTTTTATAATAATTTTTAGGAAAGAACGAGTGAGGATAACAACTAACAGATTTTTGGTTTAAATATTTATGTAAACTTTATGAACTTTCTCGTTTTTTGCAGCGCTTCGTTCAGCTGATCTGTATTAAAAACAACTATAGCGTTTATCGAAGACAATATTTTCAAATATCCCCCCACTGCTTTCCCGCTCACAATTATTTGTAATTGGTCGCCGGCAAGGTCACGAATTTTTTTTAATTCCGAAACTATTAGAGGATCGTCATCGGGATAAACAAGACTCAACAATAGCACTTTTGAGTTCAATTTGTTAACAACAAAAACAATCTCTTCTGCGGGCAGACTTGGACCCATGTATGTTATTTTCCATCCGTCGGATGATGCAATTAAACCACCGATTAAAGCGCCTGTTTCATGGTACTGACCTTGAGGAGTTGTAACAACAAGACGAGGAGCATTGTCTTGAATATTATATCCTTCGGAAATGTTGCTTAAAAATTTTCTAATAATGGCACTGGTGAAATGTTCATGCGCTACACGATATAAACCTTCTCTCCATAAATCCCCAATTTTCTCCATCATTGGTAATATAATTTGATCGATCAAAATTGGCTGGCTGTAGTTCATCGAGGCATCAGCCAGAATCTTTTCGAGCTCCTGCGCATTGAACTGCCCAATCGCTTCCAAACAATTTTGTACTACAATATTGTAAATATTTTCGGAGTTCGAATCACTTTTAGGCAAATTAGTTTTTGAAAAAACTTCAGCTTCAATTAGCATGCTTTTTAAATCTGATAAAGGAAGTGAGGCTATTGATCCGATACGGTAACCATTTTTTGTCAATTTGTTTAATGTAATCAGTTTATCTATATCAGCTTCGGAATATAATCTCCGGTTCGATTTAGTTCTTTGCGGTTCTACCACATTGTATCTTTTTTCCCAGGTTCTAATAATAAGTTCCGTTAATCCGGATAATTTGGCGGCTATATTAATAGTAAAGGTTTTCTGCAAAAGATAACTCCCTGATTTTTGTTGAAACTTATCATCCTATCCAAAGCTAAATAACAGAGTATATGCCGGCTCTAGTTCCATTTGCTTTAAATTACAATACCTGCTCTATTTAATTTAATTAGTATAGTAAAAGAATATTTTAAAATCTTTTTAAAAATTTGGTTGCAGTTTAATAATAAGAAAATTATTTGGTGAATATTTCACTAGATATGTTTTTTGTCCGATAATTATTGAATTCCGCTTCCACAATATTCCATTATGCGTATTTGATTTCTATCTTAATTCAAGCGGAATATCTGGCATCATTTATAAATGAACTAAATTCCATTTATAAGAATAAACTTTTTTGTTATTCGAATTAGAAAGACAAAGGGAGCCACTCTATTAAATTAAGAAAGGGAATTTACCTTAGTTGATGAATCGTGTCGGTGAAAAAATTTTAATCAATTATCTATGTTAATTATTTAGCCGACAATCTAATGTCTTTGCACTCTAATACTTTTTTGGCATAACCATATTTAGTTGTATTTATCATTGCATTGCCAATCTCTTCGAGAGAAACCACATATTTGGGAAAAAGTTTTTTCCAAATTGGATAGAGAGGGGCAAATAATGAATAAATTTTGTAAGCGTTATTTAAACCTTTTGTTGGCTGTATATACCCGGGTCTAAACATGTATACTCCTTTAAAGGGGAGACTTAATAAATCGTTTTCAGTTTTGCCCTTAACCCGAGCCCACATAATTTTACCTTTTTCAGAACTATCAGTGCCTGTACCCGATACATAAGTAAAAATAATTTCCGGATTCAGTTTTAGGAGTGTTTTCGCAAAGTTCATTGTTAGATCATAAGTTAAACGGGTATATTCTTTTTCACTTTTTCCTAAAGATGAAACTCCCGAGCAAAAGTAGCACGCGTTATAATTTGATAATTGACTCTCCGCAGCCGACAGATCAAAAAAATCTTTGACAATTATTTCTTTCAATTTTTCATGTTTAACACCGCACGGTTTTCTGTTAACAACTAAGACAGACTCTACATCCGGATTTAATAAACATTGGTGAACAACACCCTCCCCAACCATTCCTGTCGCACCTGTAATTATTGCTTTAATTTTCATTTTCATAATTCCTTGTAAATTTTATGTGTATCTACAAAACTCAGGGTCTCATGTTTGAATGTTGTGTGTATTGTTTAATTATTTCAAAACAAAAAGACTTCTTAAATTTCATTTCAGTCTGTTTAGAGGTTAATACAAATTTTCAGTTGATAGTTAATGTCACTGGTTACCTATCAATATTTTACGCCAGTCATTTTTTCTGACACGTCCCATAATTTTTCCGCAATTATTTTATCATGCGATAATTTGTTAGATTCAACTTTTTGGGGATATCCCCGCCACTCCTGCCAGCCATCGGGACCATAATAATCTCCACTTTGCGCTTCATTATCAAATGCCGCTTTTAAAGTTGGTAACGCGCCCTGCCAAATCTGCATTGCGAAAAATTTGTTCAGAAATTCAAATATACTGCTGTGTCTCTGAAGATCTGTAGCCGTCCAGCCCGGATGTGCCGCAGTCACTTTTACATTTGATTTACTTTTTTCCAGCTTTCTCTTCAATTCGTAAGTGAAATATAGATTTGCGATTTTACTGTCTCCGTATGCGCTTATCGGTTTATATTTTCGTTTTTCCCAATTCAAATCGGCAAAATCAATTTTTCCATATTTATGAGCCGCACTCGATACATTCACTATTCTTGCTTCATTCGATTTATTTAAAAACTCCATCAATAATCCTGTCAAAGCAAAATGCCCTAAATGATTAGTTCCGAACTGTAATTCAAATCCGTCATCCGTTTTAGAATAAGGGGGTATCATAACTCCCGCATTATTTATAAGAATATCAAGTTTTTCATATTTCTCTTTGAATCTTGAAGCAAATACACGAACTGATTCAAGACTTGCCAAATCCAATTCCATAACTTGTATATCGGAATTATTATGTTGAGCTCTAATTTTATTGGCGGCAGCGTTACCCTTTTCCATATTTCTTACCGCAATTATTATAGTGGCATTTTTACTTGCAAGCACTCTTGCTGCTTCAAACCCTATTCCACTGCTTGAGCCTGTAACTATTATTACTTTTCCTCTTTGATCCGGAATATTATTAGAATCCCATTTATTCATAGACATTTTTGAGCCTCTTTAAATTGTTATAATAAATCCTGTGACGTTGGTCTTACAAGTATTTCATTTACATTTACATTTTCCGGTTGAGAAGCGGCATAAACTATGGCATTAGCAATATCTTCAGCTTTTATGGCTTCTATTTCCATGGCAGCAAACAAGGACCCAACTTCGGCGTCAGTTATTGTACTTGTTAAATTACTTTCCGTAGCGCCCGGGCGAATTACAGTGGTTCGCAGGTTAAAATTTTTGGAAAGCTCCATTCGCAGCCCTTCCGTAATTGCCTCTACAGCCCATTTGGTTCCACTATACACGGTGGATGAGGGGAACACTTTAACTCCGGCCACTGAAGAAATGTTAATTATATGACCTCTTTTATTCTCCATCATCGTTGGAAGAACAGCTGCCACTCCGTTCAATACTCCTTTAATGTTTACATCTATCATTTTATCCCATTCATCCTGATGCAAATTTTTCATGAAAGAAAGTGGCATAATACCCGCATTGTTTACAAGTATATCTATATTTCCAAATTCCATTAAAGCGGCTGCGGCTAAATTTTGCATGTCGTCGCGTTTTACAACATCTGCTTTGACTGCAATCGTTTTTATTCCTTCGGATTCTAATTCATTTTTTAATATTTCCAATTTATCTATACTCCGTGCGGCTAATACAACGTTAAATCCCGCTTTACCAAGTGCTATTGCTGTTGCCGCACCGATTCCCGATGATGCGCCCGTGATAATTGCTGTTCTCATATCTATAACTCCTATTTAAATTAAATCTTTTTTTCTACTTATTGTTTAGTAAGTTCTGCTTCATTGTTGCGCACCAAAATATTTTCCCACCACTTTTCTGATGAAATATTATTTTCATAGGTAATTGTTCCGCCGACTACTGGCGTTGCCGTTATTACACCAGCCTTTTCCGCCGCTTCGCTCAATCTTTTCATCGGTTCATACCAAGGGTGTAATGAGAGATTAAATGTTCCCCAATGTATCGGGTGAAGTATTTTCCCGTTTAGATCTATATGCGCCTGGACAGTTTCTTCTGGATACATATGGATATGGTGCCATTTCTCGTTGTAGGCGCCGCATTCCATAAACGTAATATCGAACGGTCCGTATTTTTCACCTATTAGTTTGAATCCCTCAAAATAACCTGAATCCCCGCTAAAATAAATTTTATGATTTGGAGCTTTTACTACAAATGACGCCCACAAAGTTTTATCACGGTCAGTTAATCCTCTTCCTGAAAAATGTTGCGTTGGTGTTGCCGTGACAATTACTTCGTTATTAATAATAACTTCGTCCCACCAATCAAGTTCAACTATTTTTTCGCGAGGCACTCCCCAGCCTTCAAGCTCCGCTCCCACTGCAAGAGGAGCAATAAATTGTTTTACTCTTTTATGAATTAATTCTATTGTATCCTTGTTCAGATGATCGTAATGATTATGAGAAATCAGAACAACATCTATTTCGGGAAGTTGCGCAACATCCAGAGGTATTTCACCGTTAAATCTTGATGGTCCAAAAAATGAAACTTTCTCCTCAAAAACCGGATCGGTTAAAATTTTATATCCATCAATATTTATAATAAGCGACGAATGTCCTATCCAAGTCGAGTTTAATTGGTTATTTCCTGAATCGAGAAATTTTGTCAAATCAACTTTTTGACGCGGAAGACTGTCACTAGGAGTGCGCTGGTCTCCTCCGAAAAGAAATTCCCACATTGTTCCTGCGTATTCCCCGAATGAAGGTTGTTCCCATTGTAGGGCGTTGTAAAATTTACCCTCTTTATACTGAGCTGAGTTTTTTATTTTATTCATTTTAACATCCTCTATACTATATAATGCCGACGAACACGACTGGTTAACCATCATTACTATCGAAAGTGTTATAAGCAGTAATAAAAAATTTATTTTCATTATTTTTTTTATTTTTTCCCTGACCAAAACGTCTCCATAAATGAATATTCATTTAATTATTTGATAAAAATTTTAGAGCTTAATAGCATCCCAGGCAAGAAGAAACGCCTGATCAATGTTATCACTTGTTAATTCTATAGTTTTACATAGTTTTGAGTTCGACAATATCATCATTGGATAAAAAATAAAAGCTGCCAACATATCGTAGGGGACATCTTTAATCACTTTCTGATCAATTCCCCTTTGCAAAACTTTTAACATGGGCTCAAAATGTTTTTCAACCTTTATATGATCAACGAGCTCTGAATAAGGAGAATTGGAGAATTGCTCAGTATATTGGTAATATTTTCTGTTTTTTGATATATAATCAAAGCCATTATGCCAAAAAGTATTAAAAATATCCATGAATGGTTTGCTGGAATCGAAGTTTTTCAGGAGCGCTACGCTTAATTTCTGCTTTATTTCCACATAGGTCGAAACCAGAAGATCCTCTTTGTTCTTATAATAGATATAAATTGTTGCAGGAGAAACATTGGCTTCTTTTGCTATTTTAGACACCGAACTGGAAACGAAACCAATCTCATTAACCAGTTTTACTGTCGCCTGAATTATGGCTTCTTGCTTATGTTCATCTTTAATTCTCATGACTCTAAAATAAACGATCATTCATTTATTGTCAAGCAAAAAAAAAATTAAGGTTGTAAGCTAATAAATATTCGCCGGATGGAATCTTTATATAACTAGTGTACTATGTTAATGTTACAATTTGTTACGTTTCGGAAATTTTTAGTTAACATACACTTTGTAAGTTACGCTAAATTATTTGAGTTAGTGTCTAAGATCGCACAAAAAATATTTTACCAAGAGTGTTACTATTAAAAAACTTAGGTGTCCATTAATGGACTTCCACAGTTCTTAAATAAAAGTTTATAAAAATGAAATGGAGAAAAAAATATTGAGAGTTCTTCGGTTAATTCTTTTATATATGCTATTTGTATTAAATGCGAATATAATCTACTCGCAAGAAACAAGCGCAACATTAAGCGGTTTTGTTTATGATAAATCGACAGGCGAAACACTAATAGGCGCCAATGTTTTCTTTAAGGATTTAGGGACCGGCGCAAGTACTAACGTTTATGGTTTTTATTCAATTACTGTTTTCAAAGGAAAATATGAAGTTGAAATAAGTTATATCGGTTTCGATAAAAAAATTATTGAATTAGACTTATTTAATCCTACGAAGAAAGACATTTATCTTGAAAGCACAACTTACAAATTGGGAGAAGTAATAGTAAGCGGCCAAAAATTAAACGACAATGTAACATCCACTAAGATGGGAACCCAGGAACTTGTTCCAAAGGAGATTGAACTGATTCCAGTTTTATTGGGCGAAAAAGATATATTAAAAACAATTCAGTTGATGCCTGGCGTATCTTCGGCAGGCGAAGGCAGCAGCGGTTTCCTGGTTCGAGGCGGTTCAGCTGATCAAAATTTGATAATACTGGATGAAGCGCCGGTCTATAACCCGTCTCACTTAATGGGATTCTTTTCAGTTTTTAATTCCGACGCAATTAAAAGCGCAACCCTTATTAAAGGTCTTTCCCCACCGGAATACGGCGGCAGATTGAGTTCGGTATTTGACATTAATATGAAAGACGGAAGCAATAAAAAAAACTCATATTATGGCGGTATTGGATTAATTTCGTCCCGCCTTACAGTAGAAGGTCCAATAGTTGAAGACAAAGGATCGTTTATAATATCGGGCAGAAGAACTTATGCAGATTTGTTTTTTCCTCTTCTGGGGGACGATCAACTAAAAAATTCTGCTCTATATTTTTATGACTTGAACGCAAAGTTAAATTACACGTTAGGAGAAAATGACAGAGTTTTTGTATCCGGATATACTGGTAGAGATGTGTTTAGTTTTGATGACAAATTTGGTTTTGACTGGGGCAATACAACAGGAACTTTAAGATGGAATCATATATTCAGCGATAAACTTTTTTCAAATACAACTTTTATTTACAGCGACTATAACTACGACATAACAGTTGAAGATGCCGAACAATCTGTAGAAGTTGGGTCTGGAATACAGGATTTTAATATAAAAGAGGATCTACAATATTATTATAATTCCAATAATAAATTTAAGTTAGGTCTAAACGGAATTTATCATACATTTTCTCCCGGTGAAATTGCTATTGACGGAATATCGAATTTGAGTAACAAACGTATCGATAAGTCGTTTGCTTTGGAATCTAGCGCTTACCTCGGACACGAGTGGAAATTATCCGAACGTTTTACAATCGAATACGGTTTACGTTACTCCAACTTTACACTTATTGGTCCCGGAGATGTATATAAATTTGATTATGACGGTAATTTAATAAACACCGACTCATATGAGAGCGGTGATATAATTAAGTCCTATAATTATTTTGAGCCCAGGTTCGCGGCAACATATTTATTAAATGAATCAAATTCTATAAAATTCGGATACGCAAAAAACTCTCAATATATTCACCTTCTTTCGACCTCCACGACATCCACACCGTTAGATATTTGGCAGCCAAGTACTGCATTGATTGAACCAGAAACTTCCGATCTTATTTCAATAGGATATTTTAGAAATTTCAGCAGCAACATCTACGAAGCTTCTGCTGAATTTTATTATAAGGATATGCAGAATCTGATTGAATATAAAAACGGCGCTGATATTTTTCTAAATGAATACATCGAATCACAATTGGTCTTCGGGAGAGGATGGTCGTATGGAATGGAATTGTTCCTTGAAAAAAGAACAGGGCAATTTACAGGCTGGTTAAGTTACACTTTATCCAATACAGAAAGACAATTCACCGAAATAAATAACAATAAAGCCTTTCCGGCACGGCAGGATAGAACACACGATTTTTCAATCGTAGGGATGTATAAATTAAACGACACCTGGAGTCTTTCGGCTAATTGGGTTTATTACACAGGGGCGGCAGCAACATATCCCAGTGGGAAATATGAGATTGACGGTATGACGGTTAACCTCTATACCGAACGTAACGGTTACAGGATGCCGGATTATCACCGCCTGGATATTGGCGCGACATATATGTTAAACAAAACACAAACAGAAGAGATGAGTTTAACATTTTCGCTTTATAACGTTTACGGCAGAAAAAACGCTTATACTATTTCATTTGAAGAGAGTGAATCTAATCCTAATATGACAGAGGCTATTAAACTATCTCTTTTCTCGATAGTACCCTCAGTAACATTCAATTTTAATTTTTAGAAAATTCTTTAAGGTAAATAAATGCGACCAACCAGTTTAGTTTTACTTATAATAATTACACTAACCGCCTGCGAAGAAGTTATTCAAATCGATATAAACGATGCCGACCCACAGATTGTAATAGAAGCCAATATTTCCGATCAGACCGGATGGAATTATACTTATATCACCAAGTCAACCGATTTCTACAATCCAAATGAATATATAAAAGTTACGAACGCTGAAATTATAATTTCGGACGATTCGGGTGATAAAGAAACTTTAACCGAAGTGGAGCCTGGTGTTTATAGAACAAAATCGTTAATCGGGCAAAAGGGCAAATCCTATTCTATTGAAACATCACTTGATGGCAGAGTTTTTTACGCGCGAACTACTATTCCGGAAACAATAAAGATTGATAGCGTAAATTATAAACTGAACAATAATTTCCGAAATAAGAACAAAGAATCTTACGAGATCCATTGTTATTTTACAGATCCGCCAGGTATAAAAAATTACGCGCGATTAAAAATTTATAAAAACGGAAAGCAGATTGACGGTATATTCGTTTACGATGACAGACTTACCGACGGCAATAGAATTGACTACAGCCGCTTCAGGTTTGGCGACGAAGATAACAAAATTGAACTCGGAGATGAAGTTAAAATCGAATTAATGTCTATTGATGAGCAAACTTATAATTACTTTAACACGCTTTCCGATGTTCTTGCTTCTGGAGGCGGGGGGATGGGGTCTGTTGCTCCGGGAAATCCAACAACAAATTGGCAGAACGGCGCACTTGGATATTTCGGCGGATATAGTTTGGATTCAATTACATTTACAATATACAAATGACTAAAAGTATTTTGATGTTAAGGTGAGAGCCAATTGTCATGGATATTTAAGCCTTAGCGCAATTTGTCCATTAAAGATTAATTGTATCTGTTACAATTTGTAATATTTGGGAAATAACTCAGTAGCATTTTTTCCTTATTTTTATAACTATAAAAAAGAATAGAATTTTATTGAAAACAAAAGCGAAAATACTAACAATTGATGATGATGAAAAATTAACCGAATTACTTAAGAATTATTTAGCCCGCTTTAATTATGAGGTAATAATTTCAAATCATCCTCTGGAAGGATTAAATAAATTAAAATCCGAACTCCCTGATATTATTATACTTGACGTTATGCTGCCGGATATGGAAGGATTTGAAGTTCTTAAAGAAATCAGAAAATACTCTTCGACACCTGTTATAATGTTAACCGCACGCGGCGAAGTTTCAGACAGAATAGTAGGCCTTGAAATGGGTGCGGACGATTATTTACCCAAACCGTTTGAACCCAGGGAACTAGTTGCAAGAATTCAAACCGTTCTAAGAAGAGGTAAAACAAAAGACTCAAAAGAAGTTGACAAATTCGGCGATCTGCTTATTGATTACGCGAAACAATCTGTTATGCTCAATAATAACAATCTCGATTTAACGACGGCTGAATTCGAATTACTTAGATTTTTCGTGCTTAAAGCTGGTAAAGTTTTAAATCGTGATGAAATTTTGGATAATATGAGAGGATTGGAATGGGACGTTTTTAACAGATCTATCGATGTTCTCATAAGCAGACTGAGACAAAAACTTCAAGACGATCCAAAACATCCTAAATATATTAAAACCGTTTGGGGATCGGGCTACATATTCATCGGAGATGAAATAAGTGAATAATTTGTTCGCGAAAATTAAAAGTTCATTAATAATAAAAATTGTGCTGGTTCTCGCATTAGGCACAATAGGATTCACAGTACTGTCATATTCTACAAACGAAATTTTAATTCGACAGAAAATGATTCCCAAAGTTCGTTATAACGCAATTAATTATAGTAACCTGATATTACAAAAACTTGAAAATAAACCTGACACTTTGAGAGCGGCAGATATTTCAAAAGAATTGGGCGTGTTTATTGCTATCGTTAACGATAGTATAGAGTGGAAAAGCAAAAAAAATCATAGCTTGATATCGCAGGAGGATCTGGACAACATTGATTTTCAACCGGACACTTGGGCTGGATTTTACCGCGGACTGCATATTGTTCAGAAAAAAAACAACACAACCTTTTATATTTCGCTGGAAGATAACGATGAAGGAGTCAGTTATTTTAAAGAAATTATAGCCGTCTCAAACACATTCTATTTTTTATTGATGATTCTGCTAATATATTGGGCTCTAAAAAAACTATTGAGTCCAGTAAACAAATTAAGTGATGGGCTTCACGCCTCGAGTGAGGGAAATTTTAAACAATTTCTGTCTACAAAAAGAACGGATGAACTGGGTTATCTCATTAATTCTTTTAATAGAATGAACAAACAAGTTGATCATATGATTAAAGCGAAAGATCAACTAATTATGGATGTAAGCCACGAAATGAGATCTCCGCTAACCCGTATAAAATTGGCCTCCGAATTTATTCAGGAGGATGATACTAGAAAAAGTATTCTTGAGGACACCCAAGAACTTGAGATGATGATTACTGAAATTCTTGAAACAGAAAGACTAAAAAGTGTTTATGGAGGAATTAAAAAATCAGAAATAAATCTTAATAGTCTTATTGGTGATATTATACTTCAATACTCAAATCAAAAACCGGGAATACTTTTTCTTTCGGAGAATAGTGTTGTTAATTATTACGGTGATAAAGAAAGACTGAAATTATTATTTAAAAATTTAATTGAAAACGCTTTAAAATATTCCAAGGACTCTCAAAAACCTATTGAAGTTGAGACCAAAGAGAATAAAAACAAAATTATGATATCCATTAGAGATTACGGTATCGGGATTCCTGAAAATCAAGTAGAGTATATATTCGAACCATTTTACAGAGTGGATAAATCCCGATCTAAAAAAAGCGGAGGTTATGGACTTGGTCTGCACCTTTGCAAAAATATAGTTGCCGCTCACTTAGGTGAAATAAATGTTACAAGCGCCATTAATATTGGAACAACCCTGGAAATAATTTTACCACGATAATTTTTTTATCCAAAAACAGTATTCCGGAAATTGCGACTAAACCCTACTGCAAAAAGTTTGCGGGTAATGAAGCTTTGTCTATTAAGAGAAGCGGAAAAATTTGTTATCATATTAAACTAAAAACTGTTACAAGTTGTTACATTCAGGAAATAATACTGTAACAAGAAATAATTAATTTTATTACAAAAAAAATAGATTAACCAAATCTGTATTAATACGGAGCTATAAATGTTAAATAAAAAAATAACTCTAATAACTGCAATAATAATTATCGGAGCTAGTTTCCTTATTGCCGGTTTCCTGAATAGTCAAAAAGAATCTATTCAGAGAGTTGAAAACAACTCCAAAAAAAATAATGCGGTTACCACAACCGTTAAAAACAAACCTATTGAAAATATTTTATCCGTAGGCGGAACCGCGGAGGCTTTTAATAAAATTCAGCTTTACGCTGAAGTATCGGGAATACTCGAAACAACCTCTACGGAATTTAGAGTGGGCAATCATTTTAGGAAAGGTGATATTCTTATTAAAATGGACGATGCAGTGTTCAGGAATAATTTAATGGCACAGAAAAGTACACTGCTAAATAATCTTACTTTGCTTCTGCCCGACTTATCACTCGATTTTCCTAAAGAAACAACAAAATGGGAAAATTATCTGAAAGAATTGGACCTTGAAAAAAACATAAAACCATTGCCTGATACAAAAAGTGATAAAGAAAGATACTACGTTGCCGCGAGAAATATTTACAACCAATATTATTCTATTAAAAGTCAGGAACAAACTCTGGCTAAGTATACAATCAAAGCGCCTTATGATGGAGTAGTTACACAATCCGATATTAAGCCAGGTGTACTGGTTAGAGCGGGACAAAAATTAGGAGAATTCACCGATGTAAATATTTATGAAATTGCCGTTTCCGTTAGCTCAGATGATTTAGCGCAAATTAAAATCGGCGAAAAGGTTGCCTTAACTTCAACCGATTTATTGGATAACTGCACTGGCTCAATTGAAAGAATTAATCCAAACATCGACAGAACTTCGCAAACAACAACAGTCTACATTATTAGTAAAAATAAAAGTATAAAGGATGGCATGTACATTACTGCTCACATAAAAAAATCGACCGATAATTATGCTGTTGAAGTAAACAAGGAATTGCTAATTAATAATAACAGTGTTTTTGTTGTTAAAGATTCGGTTCTGGCTCTGCAAAGGATTAATGTGGAATTAATAAAAAACAATAAAGCTTTCGTTTCGGGAATAAAAGACGGACAAAAAATTCTTGCCAAAACTTATACGAATGCCGCGGAAGGCAAAAAATTATCAGAATTAGAATTGAATTAAAAGGAACCTTAGATGAGAAATCTTATTAAATATTTTATAAAATACCCGGTTCTCGGCAATTCAATTATTTTTATGGTTGTTGTTTTCGGACTTCTGGCTTACTTAAATATGAAGACCCGCTTTTTCCCGGATACCCCAAGTAAAAATATTACGATTCAGGCAATATATCCCGGGGCCTCACCTCAGGAAATTGAAGAAGGAATAACTCTAAAAATTGAAGATAATCTTAAAGGGCTTACAGGAATAGAAAGAGTAACCTCGGTTTCAAGTGAAAACTCATCGGTGGTTTCAGTTGAATTAAAAAGCGGATATGATGTTAATATTATTCTTCAGGATGTAAAAAACGCCGTAGATCAAATTTCATCATTTCCAGTTGGTATGGAAAAAATAACTGTGTTTAAAGTTGAACCGATGAATTTTGCAGTTTCCCTGGTGCTGAGCGGCGATGTTGAGTTAAAGGTGTTAAAGAATTATGCGCGAAGAATTGAAAGAGATTTGTTAAAAGTAGAAGGAATTTCTAAAATTGACCTTAGCGGTTTTCCCGATGAAGAAATTGAAATCAGTTTCAGAGAAAATGATCTTAGAGCATACGGGCTTACATTCGCTCAGGCAGCAAATGCTGTAAGCAACGAGAATATTAAATCGACAGGCGGAACAGTTAAAGGCAAAGAGGAAGAGTTTCTGATTAGGGCTGACAGTAAAACTTATTACGCCGAAGACATGAAAAACCTTGTGCTGAAGACAACAGCAAACGGCAGTATAATAAGATTAAAAGATGTTGCCGATGTGCGTGACAAATGGTCGGAGGATCCCAATAAGGTATATTATAACGGTGAACCGGGAGTAATGATTTCTTTAAACAATACAAACGAGGAAGACCTATTTTTTATTGCCGATTATGTTAAGAATTATGTTAAAGATTTTAATATGGAGAACAGCGGTGTAAAGGTATCTGTTTTAAGGGATGGAGCGCAGATAGTGGCCGAACGTGCCGATATTCTTGCCCAAAACGGCCTTATGGGTATGATGTTAGTAATATTATTTCTTTCGCTCGCGCTTAATCCCAGACTTTCATTCTGGGTGGCTCTTAGTATACCGGTTTCTTTTCTGGGAATGTTGATAATCGGCACCTTTTACGGATTAACAATAAATGTTATGTCTTTGTTGGCAATGATTCTTGTAGTGGGAATTTTAGTTGACGATGGTATTGTAATCTCCGAGAATATTTATCAGCATTTCGAAAAGGGTGAAAACCCCATACAAGCTGCTGTAAACGGAACAATAGAAGTTCTGCCTTCCGTTGCCGCGTCTGTATTAACAACTGTTGTAATTTTTGCTACGTTCTTATTTCTTGAAGGCGGTATAGGAGATGCAGCAAAAGATATAGCTTTTGTAGTAATTGCGGCTCTTTTGTTTTCATTGATTGAAGGTATGTTTATTCTGCCCGCCCATATTGCACATTCAAAAGCCCTTACCCGAAGTGAAGAGAAAAAAAACATAATACTCAAAATAGCCGATCAATTTATTAAATGGATGCGCGACAAATTATATAAACCCACTTTAAAGTTCACAATTAATAATCCTTTAATTGCTGCATTGATCCCAGTGGCTATACTTATTATTACAATCGGAGCTCTGCAGGGAAGTATAGTAAAAACGACATTCTTTCCCACGATTGAAGGCAATGATTTAACTATTTCTCTTGAGATGCCTTCCGGCACCCCAGCAGCGGTTACCGACAGTATTCTTGCGGATATGGAGATTCCGGTTTGGGCATACAACGAAAGGTATAAAAAAGAATATTCTCAGGAAAGCGAGGGCGCTATTCTGGCCATCAGCAGAATAATTGGACCCAGCACAAACAAAGGGAAATTATCACTTACTCTTAAAAACAGTGAAGAAAGAGTTTTATCAGGATTACAAATAACGAACGAATTACGTTCGCTTATTGGTAAAGTGGATAATGCAGAGAACCTGGAATTTGGTGGAAACTCACGATTCGGAAAACCAGTATCAGTAGCTCTTTCAAGCGATAACTTAAATGAATTGATAACCGCAAAGAATAAGTTAAAAGCTGAACTCAAAAAAGTAACTAAGTTGAAAGATGTTGTTGATAATAATCCTCCCGGTCAAAGGGAAATTAAATTAACTCTTAAGGATAAGGCTTTTGCTCTCGGCTTAACGTCCAATGATGTTATAAAACAGGTAAGATCCGGATTCTTCGGCGGTGAAGCCCAAAGAATAGTTAGAGGAATTGATGAAGTAAAAATTTGGGTGCGATACGATTTAACGGATCGTTCTTCAATATCAAAACTTGAAAATATGCGTGTTCGGTTATCCGACGGAAGGGAATTTTCCCTAAAAGATATTGCTTCTTTTGAAATATCACACGGTGTGGTAGCAATAAATCATACAGACCAGCAAAGAGTTATAAATGTAGAGGCCGATATCGCAGATTCGCGTGAGTCAGTTACCGATATACTTGCGGACATTAGAGCTGATATTATGCCTGAAATTATAAAAGAATTCCCTGATGTTACATTTGACTTTGAAGGACAAAACAGAGAAAGCAATAAAACGATGAATGCCGCGGCAATAGTGATGCCTGTTGTCATGATTTTAATGTTCTTAATTATAGTAGTTACATTCAGATCGTTTGCTCAGGCTACAATAGTTTTCATTATTATTCCTTTCGCTATTATAGGTGTTGTTTGGGGACATTTTTTACAGGGATATATAATAAGTATACTGTCCTTCTTCGGAGTTATTGCTTTATTCGGCATTCAGGTAAACGACTCACTTGTGTTTATAGACGCTTTCAATAGATTATTAAAAAACGGTATGGGTTTTAAGGAAGCTCTTTTAGAAGCCGGATCAAGCAGATTCCGACCCGTAATACTTACATCGTTAACAACAATTGCAGGTTTGGGTCCGATTATGTTCTCAACAAGTCACCAGGCACAATTCCTTTCGCCAATGGCTATTTCAATGGCATATGGATTATTATTTGGAACAACCCTTACTTTACTTTTTCTCCCTTCACTTTTAGTGATATTTAATAAGTTGAAAATTTATATAGCCTGGCTTATAAACGGTAGTAAACCAGCGCCCGAATCGGTAGAACCGGCAATTAAAGAAGAACAATTCATAAAAAAATATGAATCTTATTATACCACATAACACTTTATGGTAATCAAATGAAAAATTTTAATATAAAAATGTTGTTACTACTTTTTTTTACGATACTGGTTTTTAATCAAATAAATGCTCAAGAGTTATTGTCCTTGAGGGAAGCTGTCGCCGAGGCACTGTCTGCAAACCACGATATACAAGTCGCTAAAAATAACGCGGAAATTGGCAGAAATAACGTTAACATCGGTAATGCGGATTTATTACCAAGAATTGATTTTATATCAGGCGCAAATTATTACGACAACGACGTGCAAATGAGTTCTGGAATAAACAATCAAGTATTTACCAATACTAGTGCAAAAATCCAGGCATCATATACTTTATTCGATGGCTTTGGAAACATTTATACATTTAATAAGTTAAAAGCAGCAGGACAATTAGCAGAATTACAGGCAAGGTACACAATTGAAAATGTTTTGCTAAATGTTTCGAGCGCATATTATTCAGTTGCCAGAGCTGAAGAAAATTTAAGAATTACTCAGGAATTGGTTTCTATTTCATTAGAACGACTTGATAGAGCCAGAAAGAAATCGGAATACGGGCAAGCTAAAAGTATCGATGTACTTTCAGCTGAGGTTGATCTTAACGCAGATAGTGTGAGTCTTTTGAATTCAATGGAAATATTAAATGAAACAAAGTATAATTTAAACCTTATGCTTAACAGAGATATCAATTTGACCTTTACCGTCGAGAGAAATGTGAACTTTACTGAAATGGGAAGTGAATCGGAATTGATTGAAGCGGCACTAACTTCTAACTCTGAATATCTCTTATCGAAGAAAGATTTTGAAATGTCTGAACTGGATTTAAAGATTACATCCTCGGCTGATCTGCCTTCATTAACCTTGCAGACTTCTTACGGATATAACCAAAGTCTGGACAATCTTTCGCTTGGATTGTATGAACCTGATAAGTCTTTTGCAGCCGGAGTTACATTAAGTTATAACTTGTTTAATGGTTTCAGGAATAGTATTCAAAAACAGAACGCGGAAATTTCCGTGAAAAATAAAGAACTGATGAACAAAAAAGCTCTCCTCAGTCTGCGCAAGGAGATCACAAACTCTTTGCTGGCTTATCAAAACAGCTTAAATATTCTGGACATTCAAAAAAGAAATTTTTCAGCTGCTGAACAAAATTTTAAAAGAGCAAATGAGCTTTATTCACTTGGTCAGTTAACAACAACTACGTTCAGAGAAGCACAGCTTAACTTAATAAGTTCTAAAAATAATATTACTAATGCTACTTATGACTCTAAACTTTATGAAATTGATTTAATGAGAATTACCGGTCAACTGGTTAAATAAATTTATGATACGCATTAAATTATTGTAGCAGGGAGATGTAAATTTGAAAAAACTCTACTGATTATTAAATAATTCTTATTCTCAAACTATACGAATTAATTGGAGAGTGTATTATGGAACATAACCTTCTTGATCGAAGCAATTATTTTAAGGGTCTTCTTTTACTGGTGGCAAGTGATAATAAAATTACAGAAAACGAAAAAACCGCTCTCAGAACTCTTGCTAAAGAACTTGACTTTAATCAGAGTTTTGTAAATAAAGCCATTGAGGATTTTTTTGAGAATGAATTTCTTTCATATGATCCTCCCATATTTTCAAATGATGAGTTCGCTAAAATTTTTACGAAAGATGCAATTCGTGTGGCTTTCTCGGACAAAACCCTGCATATTTATGAAATTGACTGGTTAAATAATTTTGTTATAAAAAACAATATATCGAAAGAATGGTTTGTGAACGAACTCGAAATCTTCCTTAATAATTATGAGCTTTATGATTTGGGCGACTTTGAAATACAAAAACACTTACAGAACTAATAATTTAATTGCGGAACTGGGTATGCCGTTAAATTAATAAATTTACAAGGCTTCCAGATTCTTTTCTCTTTTGCAGGTTATATTTTTCAAATACAGGATTCGGTTCTTTTATTTGTTTTAATCCCGGTTCTATATTTTTTTCAACGGATTGAGGAATAGTTATGTAGTACCCCATCTTATTCTTTTTTTCATTTTCTATAAACTGCTCGGATTCGGCAGAAATAATTATTACATCCGGTTCTTGTATATTTTCGAATTTATTATAATTATCGTTTTCTATGGTAAAAGTTTCCAGAAAGGTTGGTGAAATTTTTTTGCTTCCATTTGCGGGGGCTGAGTGTATGTATTCGGAATTAATCTTGTTTTCAAAATTATGTTTCGTAGAATTAAGAAGATTTCCTTCTTTAAGTAATTTTGTTTGATTATTATCTGTTATATACAGCTTATTGTTTTTCGATTGGTTGTTTGAGTTTTCTTTTAGTGAAGAATACTCTTTCCTAATACTGGAATCAATTGATGAGTTAACACTATATATAAGTTTATCTATCATGCAGAAGTTTCAAATAAGATTATTACAATTTTAATAATATCTAAGTATAAATAAAAGTGAATATTTTTTCTCCTTCCCTCCATAAACAATTCTTTAATACACTCAATCGGTTTTAGTCAGTACTTTCGGCTTCTTGTTTTCACTGCTTTTTATTTCTATTACCGTATTCAAAATGTATGCACCATTTATTCTAAGTAATCTGATACTTCTTTCTAAGACGGGCTTTCAGAGCGATTATTTTTTTAGCCGTATAGAATTGGAATTTTATTTATAGTGCGTCCGGAATTTGTTATGTTATATAAAATATTTTAGGTGATAATTATGCCGACAAATTTACCACCAGAATATCATGAAGCTGAGCGTCGCTTCCGCGAAGCGGATACGCCTCGGGAAAAGTCTGCCGCGCTTGAAGAAGTACTAAAAACAATTCCGAAACATAAAGGAACCGATAAACTTAGGGCTGATTTAAGAAAAAAATTATCGAAATATAAATCGTTGGCCCAAGCGGCAAAAAAAAAGATTGGCAAACACGAATCTTTATTTCACATAGATAAAGAAGGCAATGCAAGAATTATAGTTCTTGGATGCGCCAACGTCGGTAAATCATCACTTGTATCCTTACTTACACATGCTTCTCCCGATATTTCCGCAAGTCCATACAGCACCTGGTCGCCTACACCCGGTATGATGGATTATAATGGAGTACAACTTCAATTATTGGACACACCCGCTCTCGATCGCGAATTTATGGAGCCCGAATTAGCGGAGTTAATTAAAAGCGCGGATTTAGTTTTATTAATGCTGGACCTTCAAGCATTTCCAATAGATCAATTTTTGAATTCATTAAATATCCTTGAAAAAAGTAATATTTATCCAAAGCATAAAAATATTTCCGAAACAAACTCCCATAAAACGATTCTCCCCTTTGTTGTTGTTGTTAATAAAGATGACGGTTCGAACCTGGATGCGGAATTTGACGTTTTGAACGAACTGCTTCGTGATGAAGGTTGGATACTTCTTCCAGTGTCGATCGAAGCGAACAGAAATATAAACCAAATGATGGATTTTATAGTAAAAGAATTGAGGTTAATAAGAGTGTATGCTAAAAAACCACATGAGGAACCCGATTACTCAAAACCATTTGTTCTTAAGGCTGGCGAAAGTGTCGAAAATTTTGCTGAAAAAGTACATAAAGATTTCCTGCTGAATTTAAAAAGCGCACGTGTCTGGGGAAAGGGAGTGCGTGATGGACAACCGGTAGGACGAGAACATGTTTTGCATGATGGCGACATTGTTGAGCTTCACATTTAAATTTGGAAATTATGACCTATAAAAAAATCGATATCTTAAAATACCTTCAACATCTAAATCTTGAAACCGAAAAACCAACATTACAATATTTGGAGAAGTTAACATCCGCTCAGTTAAAGAAATTCCCGTTTGAAAATATTTCGAAGCTTCTTCTAAATCATAAAAACAATTTATGTGGTTTGGTTGACTTTGAGACTCACCTACAAAACTCCATAGATTTTGGATTAGGCGGAACCTGTTACGCTAACAATTATTACTTCAATCTTCTTTTAAAAAATCTTGGGTATAAAGCCTCATTACACGGCGCTGATATGAATTCCGCCAAAAACGTTCATTTGATTAATATTGTAATTTTAGACCGGAAACAATTTCTTGTTGATGTTGGGTATGGGGCTCCGTTTTACAAACCGATTCATATTTTCCCCGGCGGCAAAACAGATCTTAAATGGGGTCATTTTAATTTCTTAATTACTGTAGATGACAAAAATATTATAAAAGTTGAAGTACAAAAAAACAATGAACGAGTGCATGGTTACACAATAAATCACAAGGGAAGAAATATAGATCATTTTATAAATGTTATAGCAGACTCTTTCAATAATAATAGTGAATTTATGAGAATGTTAAGAGTAATCAGATTTTTTGATGATTACGGAGTTGAACTAAAAAACATGGAATACACTATACACAAGATTGGAAGTTCCACACGAGTTTTAATTAAGAACGAATTGGATCTAAAAAAAATAATGATTGAAGTATTTGAATTACCGCACTTTCCTATTCTGGAAACGTTTAAATATCTTACGGAAATAAAATTTATTGATATAACAAAAATAACTTAATTATTAATTCCGGGAATACTTATGAAAATACTTGCTATTGAAAAAGAAATGCCGAATTTATCTTCAGAAGATTTTAAACCGCATTTACAAGAAGAGGCAGAAATAGTATATGAACTTTATCAAAAAAATATTATAAGAGAAATTTATTTTAGAACCGATAAATCCAGCGCGGTTCTTGTTTTGGAGTGTTCCGATAAGACAGAAGCGGAAAAAATATTGTCTCTTCTGCCGCTTGTTAAAAACAATCTTATTAATTTTGAGATTATTCCTTTAAAAGCTTACCCTGGATTTGCAAGATTATTTAAATAAATAAGGCGATAAAAATGAATCAATGGTACGAAGAATTATTTACTAATTATTCTAAATCCTATGATAACGAACCTTTTACAATGGGCACTTTAAATGAGTGCAATTTTATAGAAGGGGAAATCAATCATAACAAATCCATCAAAATTCTGGATGTGGGCTGCGGCACCGGGCGGCATTCAATTGAACTCGCTAAAAGAGGATATACCGTTACCGGAATTGATCTTTCTGACGACCAGCTTAATCGAGCCCGAGAAAAAGCGCATAACGAAAATGTTATTGTTTCTTTTATTAAAAAGGACGCAAGAAATTTTAATTTCGATAAAGAATTTGACTTAGCTATTATGATTTGCGAAGGAGCTTTTTCCCTGATGGAAACTGATGAAATGAATTTTCAAATACTTGTTAACATTAAAAATTCTTTAAAATCAGATGGTAAATTAATTTTGACATGTCTTAACGCTCTATTCCCTTTAGTAAATAATATAAAAGAATTTTTGAACGAAGAAGGACAACTAATATCAGATTCTTCTTTCGACTTAATTACTTTCCGCGAGTATCAAAAATTTTCCGCCCCCGATGACGACGGCAATTTGCGTAAACTTAGTTCAAACGAACGTTTTTACGCCCCATCAGAAATCAGCTGGATGCTTAAATCAATTGGTTTTAAAAATATCGATATACTCGGATGTGCTATTGGAGACTGGTCGCGAAACAAAAAATTATCGCCGAACAATTTCGAAATGCTTGTTGTGGCTGAGTGAGTAAAATATATTAATATTTTTTGTGTATAACTTTTCAAACTGATTAAGCATCAGTTTTTCTTAATGTTTAGTATGCATACTTTCACCTGATTATTAACTCGTGAGGTTCAGCATGAATTATAAACTTTCTATTATTCTTTTCCTTATCTCAGTACTATTTAATACTCTTCAACCGGCAAAATCTTTTACCCTTTTCTCTGATCAAAGACTTTACAGCGATATTTTTTATGATGAAATCGACACTTTTAATGTTGAACTGGAAAGGGATAAATTTTTATTCGCCAGTCTTTTTCAATTTAATACCGATTTAATTGTAAATATATATTCACCCGAAAATAAACTTTTGTCCACTTTCGATTATTTAACCAGCGGTCCCGAGTTTATAACCTTAACAACTAAAACGAAAGGACTGTATAAAATAATTGTAGCGCATTTTAACCCAATGGACGAAAAGGGAAGCTATAGTATAGGAATAGAAAAACTTGAGCCGGCAGCTGAATCTTCTGAGGAGAAAGTGGATCAGCTTCTATCCGAATGGAGAGTCGATTACAGACCGGGCGGATTTATTTCCATCGTAAAAGGCGATAGTGTAGTTTTATCAAAAGGCTACGGTATGGCTGATTTAGAACACAAAAGAACTATTGATAATAATACACCAAGTAATCTCTGCTCTCTAAGCAAACATTTTACTGCTTTCGCAGTTCTTTTACTTGAGGAAAAAGGATTGTTGTCTATTGACGATGATATTACTAAATATTTACCTGAAATGATTACATATAAAGGTAAAATTAAAATCAAGAATCTTATTTTTCATAATAGCGGTCTACGCGAAATGGCCGATTTACTTGGACTTACCGGAGAGCCGATTGAGGGTCCTTTTACAAAACAGGATTTATATAAACTCATTTATTCACAGAAAGAGTTAAATTTTGAATCTGGCGAGAAGTTTCTTTATTGTAATACCGGTTATATCTTACTTGCCGAAATTATTAGTCGAATTACTCACAAACCTTTTTCCCAATGGATTAAAGAGAATATTTTTTCCCCTCTAAATATGTCCAATACATTTATTTATTCAACAACCGCCGACCTTCCAAAAAAAATTGCCAACTCATACAAACTGGGCAACAAAGGCAGTTATGAAAAAATATCTTTAAAAGATTTATGGTATACAGGCGCCGGCAGTACTTTTACAACAGCGGAAGATATGTGTAGATGGATGTTAAATTTTAATAATCCTGTCGTAGGTTCAAAAAAAACATTTAACAGATTTAAAAACAATGGAATCATTTATGATTCGCTGAGTAATTCCTACTACGGATATGGACTTGTAAATGGCACATATAAAGGATTAAATTATTATTGGCATGGCGGCGGTGGAAATGGTTATACTTCGTATATGATGTGGTTTCCGGAATTTGATTTTTCTGTTGCCGTACTTAGTAATTTTGTATATGGAGGGGTTTATTACAGAGCTCAAACAATCGCTGACATTTTCTTAGAAAGTAAATTTACAAACCCTGAATTCTCCGGCGATTATAAAAACAAAAAAAAACCTATTATTGTACATCCTGATATTTTTGATAATTATACAGGTATATATACTAATAATGCTGAGTTTACAGTTGAAGTCTCACGTGATAATAACAATCTGGTTGTCCAACGAATTGGTCAGGAAAAAACAAAATATTTTCCTTTATCGGAAGAAAAATATTTTATTAAAGAAAATGGTTCAGAAGCCAAATTTGTAAAATCGGGATCAGGTATTTATAACAAATTAATCGTTTATTTCGATAAAGACAGCCTCGTTCTAACAAGGCAAGTTAATAATGTTTGGAAAAATTATGATGAGTATACAGGAAAATATTTTAGTAAAGAACTTGGTATTACTTATTTTGCTGACGTAGTAAACAAAACATTAACTCTTAAAAACATCAGAAACATAAATTTTCCCCTTATTCATATTTGGGGGGATATATACAAGGATAAATTGTACTCACATTATAATGTGCAATTTACACGAGACGGCAACTCGAACATAATTAATTTTTTGTTAGATTCCCCCAGGTCTAAAAACATTAAGTTTGTTAAAGTTGAGTAAACATTATAGACAATGGCCGTAAAATTGATTATGTAAGACTTCATGAAGAATAATTATTTTTTTTATAAGTAATTTTAAAATTAAATATAAACTAAAAAATAGGGTGACTGCATGAAACATAAAGCACTAGTTTATTTCTTATTAATCCCAATGTTAAGCATAACGATTACTGTAACAGCCCAGGATGCTTCGGATTCGTTTTTATGGCTTGAAGAAGTTGACGATCCGACTGCTTTAGAATGGGTGCGCTCACATAACGAAACATCCTTAAATATATTTAAAAACGATCCGGCTTTCGAGGGCCTGTTTCAGAAAAATTTGGAAAATTATAATTCTAACGAAAGGATTGCTGATCCAAATACAATGGGCAATTATATTTATAATTTTTGGCAGGATGAAAATAACGAACGAGGTATTTGGAGGAGAACTACAATAGAAGAATACAAGAAATCCGCCCCTGTTTGGGAAACTGTTTTGGATATAGATTTATTATGTAAAACAGAAAATGAGAAATGGGTGTACAAAGGTGCTATTCCTCTTTACCCAGATTATAAATTATTCATTGTTAATTTATCTCGCGGAGGTGGTGATGCCGTTGTTAGGAGAGAATTTAACACAGAGACTAAAGAATTTGTGAAAAATGGATTTAATCTGCCCGAATCAAAAGGATCAGTCTCATGGGTGGATGAAAACACATTGTTTGTTTCAGTGAATTTCGGTGAAGGCACATTAACAAACTCCGGATATCCCAGAATTACAAAACTTTGGAAAAGAGGCACAGACATAAGTCAGGCGCAAACTGTCTTCGAGGGTAACATTACTGATGTAAGCGTTACGGGTTATACAATAAATACTCCTGAAAGGAAATATAACCTCGTAAGTCAGGGCGTAACATTTTTTACATCTAATAATTTTGTGATTGAAAATGATAAACTTATTAAACTCCCAATTCCCGAGGATGCTGAACTTGTAAATATTTTTAAAAATCAGTTGCTTATAAGTCTTAAATCAGATTGGGAGATTGAAGGTAATAATTACACTCAAGGATCACTTGTCAGCATAGACTACAACAAGTTCTTAAATGGCGAGAGAAAGTTTAGTATTGTCCTTCAACCGAATGAAAGGTCGAGCATTGATGGAATATCAAACACGAAAAATTATTTACTAGTTACAATGCTTAACAATGTTAAAAGTGAGATGTATAAATTCAAATTTGAAAATGACGCATGGGTTAAAATTAAAATTGACGCGCCCGATTTCGGAAATATTTCAATAGCGGATACTGACGAAAATTCTGACAGATTTTTTTATACATACAAAGGTTTTTTATCTCCCACAAGTTTGTACATGGTATCCGAAGATGGTAGTAAATCAGAAAAAATTAAAGCGCTGCCCGAATTTTTTGACGGTAGTAAATTTGAAGTTCAGCAATTTGAGTCCATTTCTAAAGACGGTACACATATTCCCTATTTCCTTGTAAAAGCAAAAGAAATTAATTTCGACGGAACGAATCCAACATTATTATATGGTTATGGTGGTTTCGAAATATCTATGAGCCCAAGTTATTCTACTACACTAGGCAATTCCTGGTTAGAAAAAGGCGGGGTTTATGTTCTTGCTAATATTAGAGGCGGCGGCGAGTTTGGGCCTAAGTGGCATCAGGCTGCATTAAAAGAAAACAGACAGGCGGCTTATGATGATTTTATATCTGTAGCAGAGGATTTGATAGCGCGAAGAGTAACCTCCCCAAAACATTTAGGTATTATGGGTGGCAGTAATGGAGGGCTTTTAGTTGGCGCAACATTTACTCAAAGACCCGAATTATTTAACGCGGTTGTATGCCAGGTTCCATTGTTGGATATGAAACGATTTAACAAACTACTTGCCGGCGCCAGCTGGATGGGAGAATATGGCGATCCTGATATTCCGGAACAATGGGCTTATATTCAAAAGTATTCACCTTATCAAAATGTATTTCCAGGCAAAAAATATCCCGAAGTGTTTTTTATGACTTCAACCCGAGACGATCGTGTTCATCCGGCTCATGCGCGTAAAATGGTTGCTAAAATGGAAAGTATGGGATATAATGTATATTATTACGAAAATATGGAAGGAGGCCATGCGGCGGCAACAACTAATCAGCAAAGAGCTTTCAGTTATGCGCTTATATATACTTACCTGTTAGAAAAGTTAAAATAAATTTATACCATTAACCCGTGGCTTTTGTCGCGGGTTAATGTAGTTTTGAATGCGAATCCCTTCTTAATATTTAAAATTAGATTTATTTATTTTCTAAAATCTGAAGCAAACGTAGTGAATTTTTCGGCCTTCTCTTTTGTAATATCTTTCATAGCGGGTTGTGATTGTTTCCGCCAGTGTTAGATCTTCCTGAGAGTGCACATCAGGGTTTTGTTTTATAATTGTGAGACCTGCTTTTGAAATAACTTCCAATGAATATTCGAATAAATCTTTGTCATCAGTTTTAAAATGTATTCTTCCATCTGAGCGCAATATATTTTTATAAACGTTCAGCATTTCAGGTGATACCAATCTGCGAGGAATACTTCTGCGGCGCACATGAGGTTCGGGGAAAGGTATATATATCTCTTCAACTTCATTCTCCTTAAATACGCCTGTTAGTTTTTCTACACGCGCCGAAATAAAAGCGGCATTATTAATGTTGTTCTCTAAAGCCTTTTTTGCACCTACATAAAGTCTCGCCTGCTTAATATCGATGCCAATAAAATTTCTGTTTGAAAATTGTTTCGCGAGATTTACAGTATAATCCCCTTCTCCACAGCCCACTTCCAGTGTATAAGAGTTTTTATTAGCGAAATATTTTTTCAGATTTGCCGAAATCATTTCCTGCTCCTGATCAAAAACATTTGGAAAAGATTTCAACTCGATAAATTTTTTTAGTTTTGTTCTTCCCATATCACCTAAACATTTATAAATTTAGCCCGTAAAACTAATTATTATTCGTATAAAATATTTTTGTAATGATATATAATTTTTCTAATTATTGTTGTTATATAAAAAATTAAAAAGAAACGGGAATTATAAATGAAAGTATATTTTGTATTAATAATCTTGACAGTATTTTTGTCTACATCTTTCGCTCAAAACAAGAAATCGAATGAATTGCCTTCTAAGTGGTATTTATACGAAACGAGCAATTACGATCTTTATTTTACTCCCAGTGACAGCACAGATCTTAGCAAGTATATGGCATATTTCGATAACGCCCAGGAATCTATAGAAAAATATTTTAATAATAAATTTCTTACGAAATACGATATTTATGTACATCCCAATAGAAAATCATTAGATCTTCAATTCAGCTCAGAATGGAATATTCCGGGATTTAAAAGCGAATGTTGGATGGTTGCGAGTGGTGTTGCTGATCAATTTAATTTATTGTCTACTCGTGTTTGGGATACAGAATCGTGCGAACAAAATCCTGGTGTTGCGAGTGCGATTCAGCAGTTGATTACTCACGAAGTTATGCATGTTTATCACGGCCAAATTAATTTGGATCATTTTTTCGAAAACATGGCAGATATGTCCTGGTTTATTGAAGGTGTAGCTGTTATGGTAAGCGGTCAACTTGATTCTGAAAAAATGAGCAAAGTGAAACAAATTATTAAAGAAGATAGATACCCCCGGCTGTTGAATAAACTTTGGAAGGGTGATGACCGATACGGGATATGCGGTTCTCTTGTGAATTATATTCGCGGCAGATACGGAGTTGAAAAAATTTCGGAAATTTTAAAAGCTCAGTCGAATGAACAGCTATTAAAATTATTAAAAATAAGTGAGCGCGAACTAATTGACAGTTGGGCTGAATCTATTATAAAATAAAACATAAGCAAATAATTGATAATTAAATAAATCAGAATTTTTATTAAATCGTTTTAATGAAATGATTTACAAACCCATTCTTTCTGCAGATTAATTTTCGGATACGTTGTCGATTTATCTTGACAAACAAATAATTTGAAACATATTTATACTTCAAAATTCTCACCACTTCGAAATAATGTATAATTTTCAAAAACGAAGGCATAAAATTTAGGATAAAAGTAATCTCTGAATGCTGGTGAAGAATAATAAAAATGTTTTTCATTATAATTCAATTTGGAGTCTAATATGAAAACAGGATTTAATCTTATATATATATTATTCCTATATAATTCCCTTTTTGCTCAATCCTACGATTCTGTTAGAATGCTGCGAAATCCGGAGGCTGAGAAAATAATTAATGAAAGTCTGTTGCACAGGGAAAGAGTTTCAAAAAATTCGTCCGAAAGCACAAGACAATATGGTTTTAGTGTATCACAAGAGCAAAAAATGCAAACGGGTTGGAGTAATAAATTTACTGTCCCCGGAGTAAGTGGGGGATCCATATATGCTATGACCACTGATGGCACAAATCTATATATTGGCGGACAGTTCTCGGTCGTCGGCGGAACTGTCGCTAACAACATTGCAAAATGGGACGGATCCCAATGGTCGTCGATAGGCGTTGGCGCTGGCAACGGCGTAGACTTCAGTGTTGAAGCGCTTGCTTTTGCCGACGGTAAATTGTTTGTTGGCGGCTCTTTTTCGCGTGCCGGTAATCTAAAAACAAATTCTGTTGCCTACTGGGATGGTTCTGATTGGCATTCTTTGGGAGAGGGGGATACAAACGGAGTGAGAACAATTTCTGATTTTGGAAACGGCGAAACTCTTATTCATAGTGGACACGTTCATACATTATCATTATATAAAGATTTCCTCATGATCGGGGGATTATTCCATCTTGTAGGGGAGAAAAACCGTACTTCGGGTATTGCGGGCTGGAATATTAAAACCAATAAGTGGGAAACTTTTAATGGAGGAGTAACTAATGCCGATTCTTTCGATAAACTTTCTTACGGGTATGCGTTTGCGACTAATGGAAATGATTTGTATGTGGGCGGAAAATTTGATTCTGCGGGCGGTGTGCCGGCAAGAGGAATAGCCAGGTGGGATGGTAATGGATGGTATTCTCTTGGTGAGGGAGTTAACGAGCGTGTGTTTGACATCGAATTCGATCACTCGGGCAATTTGTATGCATGTGGATTTTTTAACTCGGCAGGATCAAAAAAAGCATCAGGGATTGCCATGTGGAACGGAGCAGAGTGGTTTCCTCTGGGAGACGACAGTTTTGTTGAAGACGAATCTTACCTGCCTAACTTAAAAAATATTTGCATCACCGATAATCGGGTTTATGTAGGTGGTTATTTTGAAAAAGTGGGGTCTAAAAAAGCATCGAGCCTTGCTATTTGGACGGGTGATGAATGGTTTTTGCCGAGCGATAGTCTTCAAGCACTTGTAAGGTCATTTACAGGCTCGATTAACGCAATACAGAAAATAAATGACAAAATATATATTGGGGGCAATTTTGCGAGAGTTAATAATACTATTGCCGGAAATTTAGCTGTTTTAGATATAAACACATTTAAACTCGAACGGATTATTGATAATAGTCAACTATTAGGAATTACAGATGGATTTGTGGGAGTTATAGAAAACGCAGGGGAAGAATTTTATATAGGTGGTGATTTCGCTTATGCAGGCGATGTAAAAGTTAACAATATTGCTAAATGGAACGGCTCCAATTGGGAGTCACTCGGTTCCGGATATTATAATGGAATTGAGGGCAATGTATATTCGATTCTTGTTGATGGAACAGATGTTTATGTAGGCGGGCGATTTCGATGGGCAGGTCAAACCGAATCTAATGGTATCGCAAAATGGGATGGGAATCAATGGAGTCCTTTGGGATTAGGAGTTACGGGAGTGCCGGGCGCGTCGGTCTTCTCAATAATAAAAATAGGCGAGTTTCTTTATGCAGGCGGATTATTTGCTTTTGTGGGCGACTTAACCAACGGGTATATTCCGGCAAACTCAATTGCCCGCTATAACTTAAATACCGGTTTATGGGAAGCGCTGGATATTGGTGTGGAGATAATAGATGATTATCCGGGAATTGTGAATGTCCTTGAATTCGATGGTAATACAATTTATGTGGGTGGAAGATTCGACTACGCCCGAAAAATACCTACTCATAATATCGCAGTTTATACGGACGGTAAATGGGATTCATTCGGAACAACTGAAGACAATGGCGTTTATGGAACTGTCTTCGATATAAAAGTTATTGATAAAGAGGTCTATGTCGGCGGACGCTTTATTCGACCCGGAACGGATAACAGCACTTCTTTTATAAAGTGGGATGGGAATATTTGGAAAGACATTGCGGGAGGAGTTTCGGCGAGTGACGGATATACCGTCGTAACTTCAATTCAGTCGTACGAAGATCAATTGATTGTTGGGGGACTCTTTGATAAAGCCGCGGAAAAAAATGTTTCAAACATTGCTCTACTGCGTAATGGTAAATGGGAGGATTTTGAAGGAGGAATTAACGGACCGGTTAGTGTTATAACACCAAATGGCAATAATATTAATGCGGGAGGATGGTTTACTGTAGCCGGAGGAATACCTTCGGTTTCCTTAGCCCAGTATAAGTTTATGCCTACTTCACTAAATCAGACGAATAATAATTTGCCGGTTGTTTATCAGATTGAACAAAATTTTCCGAACCCGTTTAATCCGATAACTAATATTCGTTACTATATTTCAACAAAAAGTAATTTGAATATAAGGGTATATAATTCAATAGGTCAGGAAGTTACAAATTTATTCAGTGGTAGCATTGACCGGGGTGTTCATAATATTAGCTGGGATGCGTCAAAATTTTCGAGCGGTATTTATTACTGCAGATTTGATTTTACAGCCGCATCCGTTCAACACGGTGCATTTTCAAAAACAATAAAACTTGCTTTAATTAAATAGTAATCGAAACAAATTTAGGGGGCCCAATTAGCCCCCAAATTTGATAGTATAAAAAATTAAACTTTTTTTCCGAGATTAAATCTTTTTCTTTCGTTCGTATCAAGATACAATTTTCGCATTCTGATAGACTGTGGTGTAATTTCAACCATTTCATCGTCTTGAATGTATTCGAGTGCCTCTTCTAAAGTAAATTTTATCGCCGGAACTATTTTTACGGCTTTATCAGATCCAGAGGCTCGCATGTTAGTAAGCTTTTTCCCTCTCTGTACATTAACCTCAATATCGCTTTCTTTATTATACTCACCAACTATTTGACCCGTGTAAATATTTTCACCCGGTTCGATAAAAAATTTGCCTCTATCCTGAAGAGAGTCTATGGCATATGCAGTACTTATTCCTTCACCCATGGATATAAGAACACCGTTTTTTGATTTTCCAATAGAACCTTTAAAGAATTCATACTGATAAAAACGATGATGCATAATCGCTTCACCTGCAGTTGCAGTAAGCATTTTTGTGCGAAGCCCCATAATTCCACGTGAAGGTATGTGAAATTCGAGCTTAGTCATAGTACCTTTGTTTTCCATTTTAGTCATTTCACCGCGGCGTTGTCCAACCATTTCAATTACTTTTCCGGCCGATTCATTAGGGACGTCTACAACAAGAACTTCAATCGGTTCTGCTTTTTTACCGTCAATAGTTTTATAAATCACTTTCGGTTCGCGTACCTGAAGTTCGTAACCTTCTCTTCTCATATTTTCAATTAAAATGGATAAATGAAGAATTCCCCTTCCTGAAACTTTGTAAGAATCAGGTGATCCCGTTTCGTTAACACGCATAGCTACATTATGCTCAAGTTCTTTATATAACCTGTCCCGCAATTGACGCGAAGTAACAAATTTGCCTTCCTTCCCATAAAATGGTGAATTGTTGACTGTAAAAGTCATACTTATAGTAGGCTCATCTATTGATATTAAAGGAAGAGGTTCGGGATTTTCGGAAGAAGAAATTGTATCGCCAATGTCAATATCGACAACACCTACAATAGCGCAAATATCACCGCTGCTAACTGTAGCTACTTCTACACGGTTTAATCCGTCGAATACAAATAACTGCTTAATTGAAACTTCGTGAATATTTCCATTTCTTTTTATAATTGAAAGTTTTTCGTTCTTGTTTAATGTGCCTCTAAATACTCGGCCCACTCCGATACGACCCACATAGTCGTTATAGTCAAGTGTTGTTATCTGAATTTGTGTTGAACCTTTCAATTTAGGCGGACTGGGAATATCGTTAATTATGGAATCGAGCAATGGATTAAGATTTACAGGCTTGTCCTTTAAACTTTTTACTGCCCAACCATCCCTTCCACTCGCGAAAACATAAGGAAAATCCAATTGATCTTCCCTCGCGTCCAATTCAATAAATAAGTCATAAATTTCGTCAAGAACTTCTTCCGGACGGTTATCGGCCCTATCTATTTTATTGATAACTATTATCGGCTTAAGATGTAGGTTAAGAGCTTTTTCTAAAACGAATCTTGTCTGAGGCATTGGTCCCTCAAAAGAATCCACAAGCAGCAAAACTCCATCGGCCATTTTTAGAACCCGCTCAACTTCTCCACCGAAATCGGCATGACCCGGAGTATCTATAAGATTAATTTTAAAATCCTTGTAAGGAATACTTATGTTTTTGGAAAGAATGGTAATTCCTCTTTCTCTTTCCAGATCATTTGAATCGAGAAACCTTTCTCTAACTACCTGGTTGTCTCTAAATACTGCGCACTGTTTTAGAATCTGATCTACTAGTGTCGTCTTTCCATGGTCAACGTGGGCAATAATTGCAATATTTCTAATATTTTTCACAAAATCTCCAATTTTTAAAAATCAAGCCGGACAAGTAACTCAAAAGTAACCTGTAAGTCAAGATAAAAGATAACTTATATATATTAAAATAACTAACCGAATTAATTTGTAAACAGAGGCGATTTAGTTAAATGGGTTTAATTGGAATTAAAAAATAACCCCACGGGCAACAAAAAAGTCGCAAATGGGGTTAACTAACAACAGTAAGGTATTCTCATCACCCTATGAAACAATTTTATTTTTTATCTTCCGGAAGTTCGCCGGCTAATATCACTTTTCCATCTGGTTTGCTTTTGTAAGGATTATTAACATCTTTTTCGGTACCATTTGAAAAACTAACTCTCAGAACAGGGTTTTTAATTGCTTCTTTAACTTTTTCAAGGTTTGTAAGCTCTGAATCAAAATAAATCATTGCCATAGGTTCGTCCTCATAATAAGTTCTCATCCTCACAATTCCCGGGTCTTTGGACAAATGGCTTGTTAAATAACTTAACCTCATCTTTAATAAGGGGTGACCGGCTTCCGGCATCGGATAAATAAGCACTGAAAGTTTTGCCTCGTCTTTGGTTTCATATTTATTAAACTGTCTGTCAAACTCAGGAAACATGTTTTTTTCATATTCATAACGGCCCATTTTCCCTGTAACTTTTCCTTTTCCATCAATTTCGAAGTTTAGTTCAAGCTGCTGCACTCCATTCTTTTTCTTTATTTCAATAACTTTTGTATTTATCAAAGAATCAATTCCACTAGGATTTATCAATGATTCATTATAATATATAATCGCTTTAACTGGTTCGCCAAAATATGTTTCAAACCCATAAACACCATCTTTTTCTCTTAAAGCGAATATCAGATTAGTATCATCTACCTTATCAAATAAATTATTTATCCCCACTTCGTAAATAGATAATGAATCTATGGACTTATCTTTAATATTTCTTACTTTTTGTTTTATCGGTGAGAAAATCACCTTCTTAACATCCAATTCAGACAGTTTGTTTTTATCGTAATATATATCTACAGTATGAGAAGCCGCATATGCGTCCAGTCCATGAATACCTTCAACTTTCTGTATCTGATTTTTTAATGACATGGCGCTGCCATAGCATTTTACATTTTTAAGTCCTTCTTTAGTAAAGACGCCGACGTTTTCAAGTTCATCAAAATTCCCCCATCTTTCCGAAATAGTTTTAAATTCTATCTGCGTGGAAAATCCCAAACTGACAAGAATAAGTACAACTGTAGCAATAGGCGCAAGATATTTGGTCGATTTTTTGTTGTTTATTTTCAATGATTGTTTTACTGGGCAGGCATAAACACAATCAGTGCACAAATTACAATCTGCATGATTTATTACATTATACTTTGTTAATTCTATCCCCTGAGGACAATTTGCTTCACAGATCCCGCAACTTGTGCACGTTTCTGTGTTTCGCACAATTTTTGCTGCAGGAAGAATGAAACTTTTTAAGAACCCAACTTCACTGATCAGTCCAATTAACACTATTACTGCTAACAGCCAAACAAAACTTAATGGAGCAACAAATGCATTTATAAGTATAAATAAAATAATGGCTATTGAAACGGGGAATACATTTAAGAAGATATTACTCATGGCGCTCAACGGACAAAGATATTTGCACCAGAACAAACGAAACACCACCGCTCCGATAATAGTTACTGCAAATGCTATAATAGCGTATGTCAAATTAATATCAGAGTTTCCGAATAAATTAACCGCCGCGAAGTATGGTTCAAATTCTTTGCAGAACAGTTCGCTGCTCGTCATAGTTAAATAGATCGTAATAAATACAAGGATATATTTTAATGAACGAAGCGGTCTATCGATATAAGAAGGTAAATCCATTCTGATTTTTAATTTTGCTCCGAATTTTCCCAACCACTCACTTACCGCACCAATGGGGCAAATATAGCTGCAGAAAAGTTTGCCTATAAGTATTACACCAACAAGAAGTCCAATGCCCATCATAACTTGAACTTCACTCATCGAGCATGACATTGTTCCCATCTCAAGTTTGCTGAAAAGTGAAGAAATTCCACCAAACGGACAATAAGCTTCAAAATCCGCAGCATAGCTAACGTCGAATAAGGGGCGTATGGCAACGTACAGAATCATTAAAAGTATAAGTAGCTGAATAATTATACGAGGTTTGTTTTTCATTTTCTCCGCGTCCTGTAATTTTTATTAATAATTTTCTAAAGTGCTTCTATTAAATAATCCAACGAATTTTCTTCTATGGGTCCATCAACAACAATAACACAGTTATCTTTCTGTAAATATTTTTCCGCCATTTTAACTACGTCTTCTTTCGTAACGCTGATAATTCTTTCCGCTGTTTTATCATAATTATCAAGCGGTTCATTCCTAATTATCGTATTGATTACAATATTTGCTATATCGTCAGGGGTTTCAACATAAAAAGGAAGGAGTCCTAATAAATGATTTTTCGCGTTTTTTAACTCTTCATCACTTACACCATTATTCTCGAGCAGATCGATTTGTTCGAAAATACCCTTAATAACATTGGCTGTATTTTCTACGGAAGTCTTAGTATTTAATTTCCAATAACCAATCCCTGTCGTCTGGGAGTGAAGTTCGCTTTTTAAACCGTATATCCAGCCCTGTTTATCTCTAAGCTCCAATCCAATTCTTGATGTAAGAGCGCTTGAAGCCAGTATATAATTTAGAATATTTACAGACTCTTCATCTTCAGGAAGAATATTATTAACCGGTGCGAATCCAATATTTATAGTACATTGTTTATAATCGTTGTCTTTAAATACTTTAATAACTCTTCCTTTTAGAGGAAGTGTTGTTGGCATTTCTATGGGAGTGACGGGCTGATTATTATTTTTCCATTTGCCAAAATGTTTCTCAGCTGTAGCAACCATTTCCGAATGACTCATATCTCCCACAATCAGCAGGGAAGTTAATTCAGGCCGAAAATATTTTTTATGAATACCGATCAAATCTTCTCGAGTAATTTTTTTGAATGACTCAACTTCCGGGACGCTAGTAGAAAAGGGATGTTCTTTATAAATAGTATCATACATATAATAAAAAGCTTTCATTCCGGTAGAGGACAATCTTTTTTCTATCTTTGGAATATTTTTACTTTTAATCATTTCAATATCTTTTTTATCGAGGCGAGGCATAGTAAGAATTTCGAATCCCGTGTTAAACATTTCATCTTTATTCTCAATTAAGGAATTGCCCATAAAGGACAGCCCTTTAAGCCCTCCGTTTACCCCGAAAGAAATTGGAATAAAACTCATTCGTTCGGATAAAGTTTCGTAATCATCTTTTTCGGTTCCCCTATTCATAACCGAAGCAAGTAAATCAGTAATGCCCGGCTGAGCGCCCTGAAAAGTTTCTTCTATCATTCCCGTATTTATATATCCCGCACAGGAAATTGAAGGCACAAGATGATTTTCGATAGTGTAAACCTTAATACCATTGGATAGTTTTGCTTCTTTAATAAGAGGAGCGATTTTTTTGGGATAAATTATATCCTCAAAATCATCTTCAGTAATTAGCGGTAAATCGTCAAAGGGACATGGATTTTTATAATAGAAAGAATTTCCTTCCTCATCTAAATCTTCTATATTTATTGGTTTTCTATTCTGCCCATCGGTTTCACCTTCTTTGGGCATCATTATGCCTACGGTAAGGTTGGTTGTAAGAAGATATTTTTTCATTACATCTTTGATATCTTCTTTGCTTACGGTTTTAACACTATTTATATATTTATCATAGCTTTCCCATCCGTAGTAAGCTTCGAACATACTTATTCTTCTGCCAAGCTCCACGTTTTTTACGCCGCTTTGAACTTCAGCGAATTTAAACCTGTTCTTTGTTTTTTCTAACTCATAATCAGATATATCCTCATTTTGCATAAGAGCAATTTCATTTAATATAAGCCCTTTTGTTTTTTCTATTAAGCTGTCGGCTTTTACTGTAACTGATATTCTGAACAATCCAGGATCTTTCGTAATACCAAAGCCACCAGCTACTGTTGTAGCGATTTTTTCATTTTCAACAAGAAGTTTATACAATCTTGAAGTTCTACTTTTTTCGCACAAAATTTTCGTGCCTACTTTTAATGCGGCAATATCTTTATGAGTATAAACCGGAATATGGAAGGACATAGTAAGTATAGGAAATTGGAAATCGTTATGAGTATACTTAAAAGATTTTTCTACAAGTTGTTCTTCTTCATAAAGTGATTCTTCCTTAAGCTCCGGCCCTTTGGGGATACCGCCGTAATATTTTTCTGTAAGTTTTATAATATCTTCCGTGTTAAAATCCCCAACGAGAACAAGAAAAGCGTTATTCGGAGTATAATATTTTTGGTAATAATCGTATGCCTGGTTTCGAGTAATATTATCAAGATCGTTGGGCCAGCCAATAACCGGATTTTGATTCGGATGACTTTGATAGGCAATATTATAAAGGGCTTCACTAAAAACACCCTGAGCGTTGCTTTCAACTCTCATTCGTCTTTCCTGCTTAATAACTTCCACTTCGGGTTTAAATTCATCAGGGTCAAAAATACTATTCATCATTCTATCTGATTCAATATCCATAGCCAGTTCAATTTTATTCGCGGGCATATATTCATAATAGCTTGTCATGTCGCGCATTGTAAAAGCGTTAAACATTCCGGAGTTTAATGAAATCAATTTTGACACATCCCCTTTTTTAAATTTTTGCGTGCCTTTAAACATCATATGCTCAACTATATGCGAAATTCCCGTATAGCCTAATTTCTCGTTTCTCGCGCCAACTTTATAAGTGAGTTGATGATAAATTAAAGGAGCTATATGCCGTTCCATTGTTAAAACTACAAGTCCGTTATCAAGCTTATGACGGTAAAGTTTTCCCTCCTCATAAATATTTGTTTTAGCGTTGCTTTCAATTGAAAAACAAAGAACAATGAGTAGTAATAGATTTATTGATTTATTAAAATTAGATTTCATTTTTATAACCTCACTTTTTATCCTGATTATTTTTTCTCGAACTTTCTCTGCCTTTTTACAGAATCTTTAACTATTTCAGAACGTTCGTCCATTGGTATATCCACATAAACAGGTTTTTTTTCTTGATTGGTAAGAATCCAACCGCTTAAAAAAGCGAGATCTGTTATTCTTTTCATTTTATTGTAATCCAATTTGTCGGCATCATCATCAGGGGTGTGATAATCATCGTGCAAACCCGCAAAGAAAAATATTGCCGGTATGTCTTCATGAAGAAACGGGGCCTGATCGCTTGCATTGCCAAGAAAACCAATATTATAAAGCAGTTCCATTCCTACTAATGAATTAGCCTGCTTAGCGGTTTCAATTATGTCTCTGCCGTAAAAAGCGCCGCCAACCCAAACCAATTCCGGTGCATTTCTACCTATCATATCAAGATTGATTATAGCGACAGTTTTTTCAATGGGGAATACAGGCTGGTTGCGAACATAAAATTTTGAACCCAACAATCCATTTTCTTCAGCGCTAAAACCTATAAATATTGCACTTCGTTTAGGTTTGCTTACGGAAAAAGCCTGCGCTAATTCAATTAGGCCTGAAGTTCCACTCGCATTATCATCCGCGCCGTTATGCACTTCACCAATGCGGGATTTATCCAGTGCGCCATATTCTCCAATCCCCACATGATCATAATGACCGCTGAAAACAACAACTTCATCTTTTAGTGCAGGATCGCTTCCTTCTAAATATGCAATTACATTTTGTGTATTTAACGTTTCATATTCCAAATCAATTTTTATGGATACGCTGATATTTGGGAATTCGAAAGACTGTGGTTTTAGCTCTGTATCAATTTTGGTTAACAAAGATTTTAAATCTTTATCACACATGTGTTCAAATATTTCTTTTACAATTTTATTTGTGGGATAAATTACAGGTATTTCCTTTCTTTCTCTTTCGTGCAGGTTTGTATAAACCCTTTCGGCCAAATCGAGCGTTTTATCATATTTAATATCAACTGGCGCTTCCTGAAATAATGGAGACTGGACTGAAAACACAGCTAGTGCGCCTTTATCCAAAGCATATTTGGCTTTGTGTTTAAATATCCTATATTCAATTTTATTGGCTATTGAAAAGGCACTGGCAGTATCATTTGCTTGGGGATAACTATCGACCATTACCGCAATTTTATCTTTCAAGTCTATTTCTTTTCCATCAGAATCAACAAAATCAGAGTAACCATTTTCGCCGTCGAAAATTCCGTATCCCAGAAATACCATGGGAGCTTCATATTTAACGTCTTCACCGCCGGAATATTTTATAAAAAAATCTTTGCCCATTTCATAAGAAACTTCAACCGAACCGACTTCATTTTTTTGTGTTACCGATAATGTGCAGTTTTCAGTTAGTTTGGTTTTTTGAAGTGTAAACTTCTGGAAGAACTCATCATACAAACCGGCATTAGAAATTTTAAGGGGAGCTTTATAGTCTGATTCTTCTTTCTTACGATTATATTTGTCAGGGAATGCCGGTGACAGACCAGCTTCTCTAAATTTTTCGGCAATAAACATTGCGGCAAGAAGATTTTCATCACTGCCTGCGGCTCTTCCTTTCATACTATCATCCGCAAGAAAATAGACGTACTGCTTTAATTCTTTAGCCGATATTGTCTTTAAACCGTCTTCATAACCAGGTAATACTTGTGCATTAATAATTTGAATAAAACTGAAAAGCAGAATGGGTATATAATAAATTTTATTTTTCATAATCAGCGGAAACTCCATTAAAAAGTTGATATTTTTTTGTTGAAATCTTCATTTTAAAAACAACAATCCCGTTTACATTATTATTGTTTAACAAATTGTGATAATTACTAACAGGTTTGAATAAGAAGCTGCACTGTAATTCTATTATTGAGCTGCGTTCATTTGTATTTTTAATTAGTCTTCCGGAAGACAAATAATTCAGTACAAATAATCTTCAACTACCTACAGGACAGCCACGGAAAATTATTTTATTTTAATAGCACCATTTTTTTAGTTGTTATTTTTTTGTTACTCGATAAAGTGTAGAAATAAATTCCGCTGACTAAATTTTCAGCGTTAAAATTAACTGAGTAAGAACCGGCCTTTTGAACTTTATTAACAAGTTTTGCCGCTAGTTCACCAGTTAATGTAAATACGTTAAGTTCCACAAATCCTGATTCCGTAATATTATAATTGATTTTTGTCATCGGATTAAACGGATTCGGATAATTTTGGTCCAGGTTAAAACTTTCCGGTACTTCTGATGAGACTAATTTAATTGAAGTGGGAGGATAAGGGCAGTCAGCTTTATAAATACTAGATCCATTACCCGAAAGCCAAATGGTATTGCTCGATTCATTAATGGCAATCGCTCTTAGATACTCGTCAATTTCTTCGCTATTTGTAACATCTGTCCACGTTGCACCGCCATCTATTGAGTGATATATAATTTTATCACCAATTACATAATATATTTGGTCGCTAATCATTAGTATGCCTTCAAAAGCGATATCAACCGAATCGAATAATGACTTATTCCAATTCTTCCCGCCGTCTTCACTTTTAAATATCATATTCTGCCCTACCGCCAGTCCGGTTTTCCCAATAAAGTCGATAAAGTCAACCGCAGTGGTAGAATCTGTATGCGAAGCTCCCGTAATATTTGCCCTTTTAAACGACTCCGCACCATCTTCAGTATAGGCCAGCAATAAATCATCACCAGCAAATACAGCGTTATTCTTATCTATGATATGAATACCATAAATAGATTCCTGGAAATTATTGGATTTTTCTGTAAAGGTTGTTCCGCCGTCGGTGGTTTTAAATATAATATCAATATCCTTATCAATTCTTCCCGCGATATAACCGAAGTCAGCGTCAAGAAAATTTAGCGCGTAATAATTTTCAAAAGAGCTCATTCCCGCTTCTCTTAATACTCTCCAGCTGTCGCCACCATCAGTGGTTTTAACTATCATTCCGTAAGCGCGCCCAATATATCCTACATTTTCATCAACAAAAAATATGTTTTCAATTTTAGGGCAGGATTTATTAACGGCAACATATTGAGGGATCCATGTTTGACCGCCGTCGGTAGTTTTTACGAGCAGTCCGTCGAAACCAGCAGCATAGCCTGAGTTACCACCAGGAAATGTTATGCTATACAGGGTAGCTTCCGGCATTGGTGTAATATTAGTCCAGGAAACACCCATATCGGTTGTATAGGCGATATTTCCACCGGCGCCAACAATAAAAAGTTTATTTCCTGCTTTTGCAGTAGCATAAATATTGAATCCGAAAGGCGTTTCTATTGGAATCCATTTTTTACCGCCGTCAGTTGTTCTTAAAGCAACACTTCCGTATTGAGCTCCGCCCCCGAAACATATTCCGCTAAGCCCGTTTTCGAAATACATATCGTTAATATTTGCATAAACTTTATTTTCATCAGATTGATCGAGATATTTCCATGTTTTGCCGCCATTAGTAGATTTAATTAATATTGACGGCTGCAAACCCGCCGAAGCAGAACCCCAACCAACTCCATAAACAAAATTTTCAGTGACCATATAAAGCGCGTTGCAGTTTGTTTTAGTGTAAATATAATCCCCGTAATTTTCAGATTCGCCCAAACTCCATGTAACACCATCTGTCGTATAATACATATCATCTTTACTTTTTCCAGCCGCCACACCCACGTTTAAGCCGGCGAAACTCATCGAATAAAGATCTTTTGAAACCTTAAGCACTTCTTTCCAGGTAGTTCCGCCGTCATTTGTATAAAGGATTTGTGCATTGGACGATTTAGATAAACGTAGCCATCCGGTCGACTCATTCGCGAAATAAATATCTTTTACCGAACCACCGGATGATCCTACGGCAGAAGACACCCAAGTGTCTCCACCGTCTGTAGTGCTCAAAAGTAAGTCTCCGCTGCCGCCGACGTAGCCTCTGTTTTCATCAATAAAGAAAACCGAGTATAGAAATTTATCGAAAACGTCATGATTCTGTTGGAACCACGTTACACCGCCGTCGGTGGTTTTTAAAATTACCGGCAGCTTAGTTGCAAAATCTCTATCGCTTACAATCCAGCCGGTATTATCATTTATGAAAAAAATATCTTTTAACGGAGGGTAAGTTTCAGAATTAACTTTTTGAAATTCCTGAGCAGAAACCGTGGTAATAAATATTATTAAAACAAAGCAATATAACTTATTTAACATAACAGGTAGTCTCCTCGTTTTTTAAAAAGTGTATGTCCTTAATGTAGCAGAGCAAACAAATATGTCGTTACTGATATTATTATTTGTTGTCCCAGGCTTCATTAGAATATAATCCACGGAAAAGTCCAGCGTGAATGCTTCGGTAAGTTTAATCCCCAGCCCCAATGTAAATCTGTTTAATGTTAGATCTTTTGCGCCGAAGATGAGATCCTCTCCAACTTTTTGATAATTATATCCAGCTCGTGAAATCAGTGAGGATAAAAGTTTATATTCCGCTCCGATTTTAACTAAATGATCGATCGAAGAAATCGAATTGTATTTATTGTCAATATATTTTGATGAGTCAGCTGAAAAATCTGAAAACTCATATTCGACTCCGATTAGAAAGTCGGAATTAGCCAGATTATATGATAATCCCAAGCCAACAATTGATCTATTAGTTTCCCAGTCCCAAATTTTCAGATTTTTTGCGCTAAGTTTTGTCCAGCTTTCACGTTTATTATATTGGGCTTTGAGTCCCGCGATAAATTCTTTACTAATTCTGTACTGAGATATCAGACCAGCATTAACACCATAAAAGTTTGCGTAACTATCCTCCCTGTCTTTAAATGTTGCAGAACTAGAATTTAACAGAGCGGAGTTGGCGTTCTCTAAAGATCCGGTGAATAAAACGTCAATATTTATTGCAGGCTGCCACTGAATTTGAAAATTTGTTAATGAAGAGCTATTTCTAATTTTTTCGTTTTTATCACCAGTAATCAGACGGACTGAATAATTTTCACCAAAAATATTATCAATAGTAATACTAAGATTATTGGGGTCGTTTATTTCGATATTCTCCTGAGAACTGTTGAAAATGAAATTTGTACCAAGAGTCAAGTTGTCGAGCAAACTATAAGCTACACCTACATTTAAATTAACATCTCTAAATGTTGTAATTGCGTATGATGAAATTTCTTTTAGTCCGTCCCAGACTTTATAATTAACCGATCCTCCAATGTATATTTTTTCTGAGAGCTTTAAGCTATGCATAAGTTGAAATGAAGGTCCTTTATAGGTAAAATCGCCGTTGGTAGTATCAGCGTAAAAAAATCCTTTACCTGTATAAGGGTTTAATTCAATTGTTCTATTATAATTATTCATACTAAGATAATTATATGAAGCCGAACCCCTAAATGTACCTGCGTTTCCTAATGGTTTAACAGCGGTGGAGAATATATTATAATTGTCTGATGATTCGGCCGAATATTTTCTGGCAAAATCATATTTGGAATTAGTATAGTTAGGGGTAAACTCCAATTTTGCTTCCTTACTATCAGCTATTAGCCAAGCGGGATTATATCCGATATCGAACATATTAATACTGTAATCACTGTCAATAATTGAGTAGCTCAAATTACCCATCGCCGTGGTTCTGCTTTTTTGAGCAAATGTATTGATCGATAAGAAAAGTAAAAAAATTATTGCGCCGGATTTAATTTTCATTCTATTCATACCAGATAATTAATTATTTATGATAACCGGGTGTTGTACCGTTTAAAATTTCCCAATCCAAAGTTCCGTCGTTTGTATCAACTCCTGGTACTTTTCTTTGAATGGATTGACCCGAATATTTGGCGGGCGCTTTTGCTCTTCCTCTATCTACTCTGTCATCTAATGTTTTAAGTGAGGTCACGTTCATATCATATTCCAACCCGTCAATAATAGTATCTATGTCAAGACCGTCTTCAAGATCGGTATCTTCACCCGTAGCCAGAACAACTATATCGCTGCCGAGAGAAATATAAAAGTCTGTAGTTTTTTCTGGAAACAAGTTTAAAAGATTAGGTACATTGACGTTATCGGACTCATTGCTCGCGTATTGATTATAACACTCCCAGTCGGCAATAGTTAAATCTATGCTGGTTGAAACATATTTTCTATGATCCACAGCATCAGAAGCTATTACGAGAAAAGTTTTCGGAAGGAAAGGATATTCTTTTCCTCCGGGTTTACCCGGAAACTGATAAGCATATGTTATACCATCAATATCACCGTCTGAATTTTCATCTGCGCCCGGCCCACGTTCTCCATCATCCTGATTTCCAGAAACCCGCATCAACACCATACCGTCCAGATATTTTATCTCATTGCTACTGTTGTATAACTCAACAAACTGGTCGAAGAAATAAAATATTCTATTAACCGGACCTGCAAAATAAACCTCGTTTATTGCAATGCCGGAACTCGAGACAGCCATTGTAAAAATTGTATCGATGTATGAACCGCCGGACCATATTCGAATTTCTTTTTTATTTCCGACAAGAAAAATGTTATCATCTTCAGGGTGGCTGCCAACAACCGAAATTGTATAAATCCCGGAAGGAAGATTATATAATTTAAGCACACCATTTTCATCGGTTAGTTTCGAAAATTCGCCGTAGTCATAATTAAAGACTATCTTGGCATTGCTTAACGGTTTGAACGGATCATTGCTATCATAAGCAGAACGGTCCCAAATAGTATAAATCTTCCATTCAGCTTGTCCATCAATATTTACCGGACCTTCTTCCTTGCATGCGCTAATGAGCAGCAGTGCTAAAAAAACAATGGTGTAATAATTTTTTTTCATATTGTTAGTTAATTATTTCGTCAAATATCATACTGAATTCCAGCCCGTAGAATAAATCGGGATTCCGATTACTATATATTTTTGTGTTGTAGCTTTGATAATATGAATACACAGCAGGGTCATCCAAAAAATTATTAACATAGAAAGAAACTTCAGCGCCTGGGAATAAGGATTTACTGATACTGAAATTAAAAAGCCATTTAATCGGTTTTGCTTTTATTTGTCCTTCGTACTCACGGGATATTAACTTTTCAGGATTTAACAAGGATTCATCTACAGGTTCAAGATTATACTTTTTCGATCTATCACTGAAAAGCTGTTCCGCCCTCAAAGTGATCCACAATCCTAATTCTGGGTGAGTGTATTGCATATAATAATTCAGTTGTAACTGATCTTTCCAATTACCAGCGGCCAAATAAGTCCAACCATAAAGCTGATCACCTGTAGATGTGTGAACGATATAATTTTCGTATTGTCCCAAACTTTCGTCGGGATTTTTGTCATATACAATTGTAGAGCCCGGTTTATTTCTGTAACTGTAAGATCCGTTAATAATTAATGTGGTATTGATAGATTTAATTTTGTTAGTCTTTAATGAAAATTCAATTCCTTTTGTAATTGATGAACCGAAATTTTCATCTGAAGAGTATGTATCGACATAAAAGAGTTCATTTGCGCCGCTCAAATCGGTTTCAATAAAAACCGGCAGTCGCGATGACTCAATTTCGTTATTTCTTTCTTTATAATAACCAGTTAATGAAAGACCCAAAAAATTGAAGAACTTATGATCGTATCCAATTTCAAATTGAAGTTCCGAATAACCTTTCAGATTTGGTCTCTTTAAATCTATGGTAACATAATGCAGGTCGCGGCTATAAGGATTGCGCCACGTTAAAACATCATTGGGTTTATATAAAGATGAGAGAGGAGGAGCTTTACTAGTTTTTCCGGCGCTTAATCTTAATTGATTTTGATCACTCAAATAAACCAATATACTTGCTCGAGGATTAAAATAAGTTCCTTGTTTTGATTGAATTATATCCCCGTCTCCCCAAAGACCGGTTATATTAAACTTCTGAGGATTATACATCTCATATCTAAACCCGAACATAAGTGAAAAATCAAATAAAAGGTGTCCTGTAATTTTATCTTCAGCATATAAACTTAAAATTTTATATGCCGGTATGTTATCGTATGAATAGGAACGTTTTTTTGAATCGGCCCCATAATAATTGAATAATGTATCTATTATAATCCCGTCACCTGTATTAGCTTCATAGCTAAACTGGATACCCGCCAAAACTTTATGAATGTACTGACCAGTGAAAAAAACCGAATTCCAATCGAAGGTAGCCCCGCTGGTCCATTCAAGTCCTTCGTTTTTTACAACACCGATATACGAAGTAACACTATCCCCGTTCGGCAATACGCGCATATCTGAGGTTAGTAATTTGGATTTGCGCGAATTAATCCTTTTCATTCTAACGTAAGCGTTGTATTCAATTTTTGAAGTTTCGCCCTGACTGACATATTCGCCCCAATCGGCAAGTCCTACTTCAAAACCGCGATTATAATTATTTGTTTTGCTATAATCATTCTCAGGTTCTTCTTCATCGTAAATTCCCTGCATATTAAATTTGATATTATTATTCACGCAGCCTGAAAAGAAAAAGTCGTTATGAACAAGCTGTCCCGTATAACGTGTAAATTCATCACCATCAAGTCGAAGGTCACGCTGGCTTGTTGCGGCGTTTACATTGTAACTTAAAGAAGCACCGCTATTTAGAGCAAATCCACCGCCAAGGTTGGTTTCATTATTTTTAGGATTTGTTTTTATTTTTAATCTATGCGGACTTACACCGGTTTTTGTTTTAATATTAATGATACCCGAAGTAAAATCGCCGTATTTAACTGAAGGCAAACCCGTTATAACTTCAATATTTTCGAGATTATCTGCAGGAATTGTTCTTAAATCGATACTGCTTCCCATTGTGGAGCCGCCGAATTTTGAGCCCACCAATGATTCGTATTGAAGATTAACATTATTAGAAATTGGGATACCATCTATAATAACTTTTGTACCGAAGGCGGATAAAGCATCTTCCGAACCGCCGCGTATTGCAACCTTACTTGTTTTTCCAATCCCGGGATTATCCGTTTTCTGAATTCCCGGCACAAGATCAAGCACATCACCAAGATGGGTAGCCTGGTAATGCTCTATTTCCCCGCTATTTATTTCTGTTTTCGAATTAACTTCTGTAGGCAACAGTTCCTGAGCCGCGGTAACTTCAATTCCTCCAATTTGGAAAGATTCGGCCATTAATTCGAAATTTAATTCCGTTGTTTTACCGGGTAAAACCATTACTGTTTTAATTTGAGGTTTATAACCTATAAAAGAAGATTTAACAGTATAGCGCCCAGGTTTCAAATTGCTTATTACGTACATCCCCCTGTGACTGCATGCACTGCCGAATTTATTCTCATCAACTATTACATTTGCGCCAGGGAGTAAGACTCCTTTTTCGTCCGTGACTGTCCCTTTAATTCTTCCTGTTTTATCCTGAAGTGATTCTAACGAAGCGATTACGATTCGGTTTTCATCCAAAAGCATAAACCCTATATCATAATTTGTAAGAAGTTTATCCAGAATTTCACCCAACTCCTCATTTTCAAATTCAAGATTTGTTATTTCTTTATTTATCAACTCGTTTTCGTATATAAAAAACACATCGGATTCAACGGACAAACGATCCAGGAACACCTGCAAATTAGAATTAACAGCCTTAATATTTATTCTTTTTTTAAGTATGTCGAGCTCCGCTTTATCGGTCGAAATCAAAGCAGTCTGTTTTTTGACGTTTTGTTGCTTGGAGAATGTTTTTCCGCTCACTTGAAATGACAGCAACACAACAGAAACCATAACAAGCATCATGAGACCCGATGATCTTTTAATTAGGCGAAATACAAATTTTTGAATTGTCATTATTCGTTTTCTATCTAGTTATTTTGTCTACAATAATTGAATGTTCCGAATAAACAATGTTTAGATCTAGCGAAATTGATATAGCGTTTAAAGTTTCTTTTAAAGATTTTTTCTCAAAAACACCGGTCAATCGTTTTTCTTTAATATCAGAGTCCATTAGTTTAATATTTACGTCATAAAGCCTTTCAATTTCTTGCAAAACTTCTTCCAATCTCGTATTTCTAAAAGAAATTTTATTCTGAAGCCAGGCTGTAAGATGATCGTTTTCGGCTTTTCTAGGTTTTGAAAATCCTCTGGTCATATTATAAGTAATCATCTCACCACGTTTAACACTATGCGGATTCGAAGACACTGAAGCGTCTTTGTAAACTTTTACTTCCCCCTTAACTACAACAAGCTCATAACTGCAGGATCCTCTAGCCTTAATATTAAATTCAGTACCAACTACCTCGGTGATAATGTCCCCGATTTTCACCTTAAATGGTTTGTTTTTATTGGATTCAACAATAAAAAAGGCTTCTCCTTTAAGTTCCACCAATCGCTCTTCCCCTTCGAAAAAACGCGGGTATTTTACCTGACTATCGGAATTTATTTTTACATAGGAACCGTCTGCAAGACGCACTGTGGCCGTTTCACCCTTTGCAACTTTTCGGGTATATATTTCATTTTTTTCAACTGGAGTTACTAATTGTGCGGAATCCGGTTTATTAACGGGAGTTTTATAATCAACAAGAACAACAAGGGATGCAATTATCAATACAGCTGCTATTTTTACAATCCATTGCCCTACACTCGAATATTGACCGTAGTGCCCTTTTGATTTATTGAATATTTTATCTGAGACATTAGTTTTAACAATTGAACTTGATTCTGATATTTTACGCTGAATAGCTTCCCATTGGGTCAAAGTATCGGGTAAATCGGCGGCGGGCAGTTTATCGAATATAATCCAGAAATTTTTAAACTCGTTAAAACTTTTTTTATTCTCTGAATTGGAATTCAGCCATTGCTCAAACTCTTCGCGTTCATCATCGTTAAGGTCGTCGTTAATATATCTAACGAATATTTCTTCAGTCATTCTCTTTCCCTTGCTTAATTATAACAACCAAATATTTTAAACAATTCCAGTTGATTGTATACTTAATAAATACACCGGAAATAGAAAAAAGTACTATTAAATTTTTAATCCTTATGAACGTCAAGGTGTTTTCTTAACAAACCCAGGGCTTTATTCATTTGATTTTTAACAGTTTGTAAAGAAGTACCCATTACTTCGGCAATTTCGGTATATTTCATTTCATTAAAACGGCTTAATACAAAAACCATTCTGCATCTTTCTGGCAGCAGCTGCAAAGCATTATTAAGATCTTTTATTAATTCTTTGTTGTCATACTCATCATATAGATGAACATTAACTGAATAATCAGAGACTTTTTTAATATCCTCTAACCGAGATAATTTCACATTTCTCTGGATATGATTAAGTGTAAGGTTTTTGCCGATTTTATAAATGTATGCCGTAGGGGATTGAGATATGTCTAATATTTTTCTTGAATTCCAAAATCTTATAAATGTATCCTGAGTAAGATCTTTGGAAATTTCGGAATCATTTATCATGCGATAAATAAAACGATAAACGGGTTGATGGAGAATAAAAAACAGTTCACGAAATGCGTTTTCATCATCCTGTTTAATTTTTACTATTATTTCATCTATTCTTTCATCATTCATCAAAACGCACAGATGGATTCTTTTATCCAATAAAGTTAATGCGGAAAAATAAACAATAATAACTAGATTCTCATTCTCAAAGAATTCTAATTATGAGAACAAATGCATAATTATGCGTTAATTAAAATAATAATGAGGAAATCTGAGGACTTTTAACAAAATTTTGAAAATAAGGTGAATGTAATGGGCCGATTTTTATTCGGCCCATTATATTAATATTTTTATGGTGTAATAGGAACGTTGGCGCCTTGTATTAATCTGGAATTTGTCTGAACTATTTCATCTTTCATTTCAGAAGTGCAATTATTGCCTGTCAATAGTTTTTCAAGTTCGTTTATTATGAAGTCCTTATTATAGAAAAAATTGAACCAGCCCAGAGCTTCTACAATATTAACTTTAATTGCTGCATCAATATTTTCCATTTTCAGAATATCAATCAGTCGGGGCACTGCATCTATAAAGTTATAATTTCTTAAAGTTCTTACTGCGGAAATTCTTTTCTTTAATGAAAGACTGTCATTAAGAATAGATTTCAAAATATCGTCGTAAAGCCAGTTTTTATTTCTTTCGAATGATCCGGTAAGGTTATCAATCAGCAGTTGTTTTGATACAAATGATGGCATACTGTTTACGATTTGTTTTGCGGATTCAATAGTTTTATCGTGATTCATAACCGACAAAGCGTTTCTTCCGTTGAACGATACCCTGTTGCTTGGATCATTGATAACGGTTTTTAATATTATCGGTATATATTCGTCTTTACCTATTTTTCCCATTAATTCGACACTTTTTCTTCTAATTAATTCGTAAGGATCGGTTACTGATGTTAACAATACTTCTCGAAAATCGTCATTATTCAATTCTGCTAATCGGGTTAAAGCTTCAAGTCTAACTAAGAATGAAGGATCTGTTTTTAGGTAATTCACCAGACTTTTTGAAAAAGCCTGACCATTTAATTTGGATAATTTTCTAATAGCCAAACATTTAAGTGGAACTGAAGAGCTGTTAAGAAATTTATTCCAGGTATTGCTGTTGTCCTTTTTATCAGTTAATGCGTTATCAACATCAGCGTCATAAATATTTTCGAACTTGAAGGTAGGGTCGCCAATAATATGACTTTCAAGATAATTTGTAAATTTATGCCAGTTGCCCAATCGCACGCCATAATTTAAAAGTCCAAGGAATTCATTTGCCCATTTATCCTGAAGCGAATTTACAGAGTTAGCAATTCCGACAATAGTGTTTCCGTCTCCGAATATATATTTACCGGCTATATAATTCTCCTGATGAAAAGATCCATTAAAACATTCGTCGAACATAACTACTTTTGCCTGAGGTGAAAACAGATCCAAATCTTCAGAATATATATCCAGCGAATGATTATAAATTGAGTCCGCTTTAATTGAAGAATCACTCAAAGCGTCGGCCATCCAAATATCGGGTACATTATAATTCTCTTTATAATAGTTTTTTGCTTGCTCAACATCCTGTTTGCGTCTTTGCGCCCCTCTTACTTTACTTCTCAGGAATCTTTTTATTTCCTCTACATTGGATTGTATTGACTGTGCTTTGGGATAATCGAGTATATATTGAATTTCAGGATGACCATGAGCATGAAATATGGCAATATCCAGATTTTTTTGTTCCAGCTCTATCATAAGAATTTCTTTCATTTCCCTGCTCATATTAAAGTTCAGGAAATCAAGATTGCCCCCGGGAATGAAAAGCTGAGGAAATTGTTCTCTAAGGGATACGTGCTCGTCCGTCCACGCAGTTAAAGATTCACTATAATATCCATGTCCTGTAAAAACAAATGCATTATCAATTTTATTTTTTTCGGATTTTGTTTTAGCGGCCTTATATAGATATTTACTAATCATTTGATACTTACTTTCATCGGAAACAGGCGCTTTAATTCTTCCGCTGTAAATTTCACGCTCAACTTTTTGTGGGGATTCCGAAGTTAACGTATAATAAAAACATAATGTATGGTTTGAATCTTGACCTTGAAATTCGAATTGTAAATCGAAGTCATCATAGAATCTGTCTGATGGAATTGAGGATTTGAATCTATCGTATTTGTCCTCATCCATTTTAAATGCCGATGTAAGATGCTGAGCGTTGCGTATCATTGGAATTGGAATATCCCCTACAAATACAACACCTTCAAGATTAACTCCGGAATTATATAGTTTAATAATCTCAGCTTTTACCTGATCCGGATTTTTCCAATCATTTACAATTAGCTCAGTTTTTAACCCGTCTTTATTTAGCGCCTCAGCATAAGCTTTAACGGCATCTTGCGTTTTGTTATAAGTCTGCTGATCTATTATAACGGCAAAGGAACGGATATTTTCACCAAAATTAGATCCATTTAAAATCAGGATCAAAACAAACAGAAAAAACGAATTGATATATTTTTTATTCAAGATTGTTATCCTTAATATATTATTTGAGATAAAGCATTTTATTAGTGTAAACAAAATGGCCATAAGTTAATTTATAGAAATACGTACCGCTGCTTAAACCAGCTGCATTAAAGTTTACTTTATAGCTGCCGGGTTTTTGAAATTGATTAACAAGCGTAGAGACTTCCCGCCCCAGCATATCATAGATCTTTAATATCACTAAATTTCCTGGCCCGTCATTTTGATTTGTTGGGACCGATGGAATAGAGTATTCGATAACTGTTGCAGGATTAAATGGATTCGGATAATTTTGTGAAAGCCTAAAATCTTTTGGCTGATTTGCCGGAACACTTTCTTCAATATCAACAGTAACATCCCAGCCAATTATATGTCCGTTGCTGGTGCCGATAAAAACTTTACCATCGCTGTTAATGTCCATGCTGTATAAGTAATATTTATTTTTATAAGTTTCATCTTTGGTCCAACTAGTACCCGCGTCTGTAGTTTTAAGTATAACCCCGTTATAACAAGCGATATAACCCTCTAAGTTATTGTAGAAAGAGACTGAATAAAAAGAAGAATCAATTTCTGATATGTTGTGGTTTACAATTTCCCAGTTGTTTCCTTTATCGGAAGTTTTATACAGAAGTCCATCTCCAACGGCCCATGCAATATTATCATCAACTTTTGTTAAATCTTTAAAATCTCTTTTTTTATGACTTTCCAGCACATCCGGCAATGTTATTACAGTCCAGTTTTTTCCACCATCTTCTGTTTTTACAACCCATGTATTCGGACCGAAAATGAATCCATTCAATTCATCAAAAAACACTAAGCCGCCGGAAATGGATTCGGGACCACTAAAGTACTTTGCTGGAAGCCATGAGTCTCCTCCATTAGTGGTTTTATATAAATAGTAGTCTGTATATTCGTCCAGACTCATTAAAGCATAACCAACCTGGGCACTTGGAAACACAATATCGCAGCCTTTATTGCGCGCGTTGAACAGATTATATAACAGCTTGTTTGTCCAAGTTAATCCGCCATCAGTTGTTTTGCTAATATGTTTGTTATCTTTAAGCACAAAACCTGTTTGTGAATCCAAAAACTGCATTGCTATTGTTGAAGGAGAATTTGCATAACTAAAATATTGCCATTCCGCGTAACCATTGTTTTTATTAAACATAAGATCACTGTTTCTTGTTACTGCAAAAGCCACATCATCAATAAATTGAATTGTTTGAATACTGGAAATCGGATTAATTTTAATAATTTTCCAGGTTTCGCCCAAGTCGCTCGAAATTATTATATGTCCACTGTTGCCAATAGCGCAAAGTTTATCATTATATCCCGATACTGCTTTGATGGAATAGGCAAAATCAGCGGTACGTGTTTTCCAAGTTGTTCCTCCATCGGTTGATTTATATACAAACGCTTGTGAAAATCCGTTTGAACCGACAGCCACAATATTTAGTCCATCTCTTTTATACGCGTCTTTTACTCGGTTATAACTTTTCGCAGGTTTCTCTGTAAGTACCTCCCAATTTTGTCCATTATCTTTTGATCTGTATACAGGGGTTGCAATACTCCAAAATTCATTTCCTTCGCCTATAAGCAAAACTGTAGACTCGTTAACCCATATAACTTTTCTTAAATCGTTAAAAAAACCATCCTGTATAGGGGTTGAATATGTCCAGGTATTGCCTCCATCGAGAGTGTACTTAATTTTATTTTTTTCCGAACCCGCAACAACACCCCTGAAACTATCATAAAAACTTATATCTGACCATCGATGATATTGTGATCCCATAGAAATTAGTGAATCCCGAATAGACCAGGTTAAACCGCCGTCATCTGTTTTTAATATAAAATTATTGTTATATCTGCCGGCAACAATAAATCCTGTTTGTGTATCAAGAAACTGCAAAGCGTCTAAGTAGGTAAATTCGAAATTAGGTTTAAGCGAGCCGAAATTTATCTCCGTCCAAGTCTCGCCTCCATCCGTGGTTTTTAGAATACTACCGCCAGGGGAAGGATTAAGATTATTCCCCGTTCCTATCCATCCGTTTTGTTCGTCAATAAAAAACACCTTTGCAAGATCTTTTTCTGTACCTACAGATTTCTGAATCCAGTTAAGTCCTCCGTCGGTAGTAAAAAGCACAAAACCTTCCACGCCTACAATCCACCCGGTATTTTCATTTATAAAAAATACATCCTGCATTTCTTTTACATCCGGCTGCAGAACCTCCTTCCATTGAGCGGTAAGAGTTATGGCGGATACAAAATAAAAAAAGCACGCAAGTATTTTAGTTTTCATAAAATTTCCTTTGCTAATAAACATTCACCCTGTATTCAAGTAATAATTCAACTTTGTTAAGATCACTATTCTTATATTGAACCGATGACTCATCAGGACTATATTTGTTATAATTGATATTAAAACAAATTTTACCGGCTTTTTCTAATAACAGGTTAAATTCAGCGCCGACAAAATGATTGCTGTAATTGGACAGTAAAAAAAGCGCGTCGGTTCTTCTAGGATTACTAGAAAAAAAAGATTCCCCGATATAATTCATTGTCGCATCGAATATTTTTTTTACCCCATAACCGTAAATCAATTTTGTTTTTATAATAGAAGATACGGCAATGTTTAAGCCAAATTTAAAATTAAATTCGTTGCTGTCGCCATTCCAGTCAAGACCGCTGTAATAGTCGTTATACTCAATCGAGCCCAATTTGTAAGATACATCAGATGCCATGGACAAATTGTTTGTAATTCTATAATTACAGCCCAATCCAATTTTGTGATGTTCCCCTTCATTCTCCATCAACAATATATTATAATAAGGATGTTTAGCCCAACCTGCTGTATTAAAATATTCGTAATTCATAAATCCTGAAAAATATTCCAATAAATAGACTGTGGCTAATTGACCGGAATAGTTATTAACATTATAGTAACCAACATCGTAAGGTCTTGTGGAACCATCACTAATACTGCTTCGCAAGTTTTCTAATTCAAATTTCGAAACGACTTTAATTTTTTCATTCATCTTAAAATCGAAACCCAAATTCCCTTTATAACCATTGTAATAATAATATCTGCTTTCTGTTTTTTTAGAAAGGATCTGCGGCAGATCCAAGCCACTATATTTATAAATTTTTGTTTCCTGATAAATCGCGCCTTCGTCTTCTTTGTAGTTTATTTTTTCGAAGTTGTCATACATGCCTATAGAAATACCGGCAACGAAATTGGTAGTTAAATAATATCCCAAACCTAATGTTAATCCTATCTCCCTGTGTTCGCTGACGGGACGAGGGGAGATGGTTTTTAAGCCTTCATCAACAAAATAGTTTATTTTAGCTCCGGCATATAAACCTTCTATCAATAATCGGTTATAAGCGGAACGAATGTTGATGCCGTTAAATCTGGATTTTCCCCTGGTACTATCGCCGATAAGAAAAGGTGTGCCGGAATTATAATATTTTGTAAAATTCCACTGCCAGTCGCGATATTCTTGTTTGCTTAAAGAGAACGAACCTTTAAAGATCTGAATTGAATCAAGCGTTTTTTTCCCCTCGAACGACAAAGAGTAGTTGGTTGTTTTACCGGGATCAACAAATTTTTTAAATGATCCTTCCGTTCCGCTATAACCTGATGAAATAGATAATAATTCATCGCTGTTATCAAGGTGTAGAAACGCTGGATTTTCGGATATATAATACTGATTCAAATAATTATTCAGATTAAAAAATTTATCGGCATAACTTTGCGCAAATAAATTGAACGAGAAGCAAAATGCAATTAAAAGTAATATATTTTTTTTTACGGGCATAAAATTCACCTATAAGGAGCTATGATATTCGGGAGTAGGGTGTTCATAAACTTTAAAATCGAAAGAGGAATTATTATCGTCTTTTAATCTGATTTTTCCGTTTTCATTAATTAGTATACGCTCCATTGTTTTCCCGGTATAAAATTCTATTCCTCCCGTCGCGCCTGCATCAATCATAGGAGTAAGGGTTTTTTCTTTCAGCTTTGTTAAATCATCTAAATATTCAACGCCGTCGAGCACGCTTTTTATGGGCAGTAATAGTTGATCGTCATACCAGATAAGCGAGTCCTCATCGAACTGCGCTATTACGAGAGCATCTTTTTCTCCGCCAATCAACCAGTCGTTACCGGCTGATTGATAAATTTTAATCATATTAGGCACCGCAGCGTTATCTACGTCGGGCGCGTCATCCTTATAAAACTCAAAACTTACATGAGACAGATCTACGCTATAAGGGGCATTCATTCTATGATCGAGTCCGTCTTCAGCACAAACTTTAAATTCACCCGGATGAATCGGGTAATCAGTCCCTCTGCCAGGAAACTTCCAAATGCTTTTTGAATGAATATATTTGGGATCGTCTATATAATTAAGTCCGTAATAACTGCTTGCGTAAACATCTACAATCAATAATCCATCGAGATATACAGTAGAATCAGACTGATTAAAAATTTCAATATACTTATCATGAAAATATAATCCTGCCGAGGGTGGTCCGCACGCATATATTTCGCTTATCTTAAGGGGTGAATCCAAAATTAAGGTATCAAGAGGCACTTCAATTACATTTTTATTGTCAGCTCTAAGTTCAATTAAATTTATTTTAGAATTTACGAGCCGATAGAAATCAAGCTCCTGTCCTCTTAAAACCAACATTTCTTCACGTGTAAGGTTTCTTTTAACAGAAACAAGAAACAGATCCGAGGGTACACCTGAAAATGAAATTTGACCTTCGTCGTCCGAAGTAAGCTTATATTCGACTCCCAAAGAGTTTGATTTAAGCAGTACTTCAGTATTTACAACTTTCTGGCTTCCATATAATTTTAACAAATTACCTGTTTTATCTACGAGGCTTATCTTAAAAACTGTTTCACGATCTTTATCGATCGGTTTTTCCTCTATAGCCACCGATGTATCGCAGGAATTTATTAATAATAAAAATAATGCCGATATAATTGGTAAAATCTTTTTTTTCATTTATATAGACCATCTAAAGATGAATGAAATTCTATTCCATAAAAGATGCCAGGATTTCTCCTTGTATAGGAAGGGTATTTGTCGGTACTTCTAGCGCTTTTATATAAAGGATTACTGGCAAGCAAATTATTTACGTAAAAAGAAATTGCAGCGCCCTGCCATAAAGATTTACTAACCTTTAAGTTTACAAGCCAATTTACTGGTTTATTTTCTTCATTTAATTGATATGATTCAATGTTGCGCGATAGTTTTTCGTACAAAGGATTTGTTCTTTGAGATTCCGGAATTGAAACTAATTCTCCCGCGGCTGTATAGTATCCGGTAGCTAATGTATCAGCATAATTTTTTCGTCCGTCTATTTCAACAACTTTTTGCTGAAGATGCAAAGTTACCCAAACACCCAAAGGTTCTGCCTGTATATCGAAACGATAGTTTATAAGGAGATTTTTCGAATACGTTGAATAGTCGTTATATCGCGGGAATACTTCTATTCCTAGCTCTTTAATATATCTCATAGTACTGAAGTAAAAATTATTTTTTACTCCGCTTGTTTTATAATAATAAGAAGCATCCATTTTAAAGATTGTATTTACAATAGCTATTTTTTTTGTCCTTAATGAAAATTCCACTCCTTTTGTTTCTGACCACCCGTCATTTATGGTAGAATAGTATGTATCCATAAGCGTGTCTTTAACTGTTCTGTTTGTCAAATCAGGATACAATGGATAGGAGTATTTATAAAAGATAACCGGTTTCTCAATAGTGCTAAAATCGTTATCGGTTTTATTTATAAAACCTGTTAAACTAAATCCGAAGAAACCTATTTCCTGATCAAGACTCACTTCATATTTTTTCTGCTTTGGAGCTTTCAACTCAGGATTCGATACCTTTTTAATATATGTTGAAACAAGAGAGAAGTTACTTTCCGGATTGCCAGGATCAACCACCGAGCTCGTATCAACTATATCGAAATAATCATCCTGCGCGAAAACCCTCGCAAAATTAGGAGCCAGAGTAGTTGTGCCGTAGTTTAATCTCAACTGAGTGTACTCGGTAAGATTATACGAGAAATTAATTCTTGGATTAAAATATGAACCGTTCTTACCTTTTATTAAATCTCCTTTGCCCCACAGTCCTTTAAAATCTATACCCGTAGGTCGGTAAATATCATAACGGAATCCTATTTGAAGTGTAAATGGTTTTATAAACTTGCCAACAATTTTGTCTTCCAAATAAAAACTTAAACTCTGGTAGGAGGGAATTTGATTAAACGTTCTAATTCTTGGAGTAGGCACAGACAAGGACGGCGGGTACAAGGGATCGAAAACAATACCTTTCCCTATGTTAAAATCATTTTTCCATGTAAATCCGGCGAGTAAACTATTTAAATAGTCGCCTGTATAGAACCTGTTGGTATAGTCGGTGTTTGCGTATAAATTCCACTCCTCCCCTTTAACCCACTTTTTACCCAGATACGTTCCGAAAACCATAAAACCTTCTTGGGTGCCTTCAGTTACACGATCGGAAATAACAATGTTATCCCTTGAAATCAGCTGCTGAAAATAAGAATCCCGGTTAGTATAATTAACTGAAATACTTGTGTTAAGCTCGCTGAAACTGTTGAAAACAAAATCGAAATTCCCTGTATATTTCGCCGTTATATCTTTGTTATAAGATGCTTCGCGAAGAGCATAACCTGGTTGTTCTAACCGTTCATCAAAAGCACGAGTAAAATATATAATGTTATGCGCCGAAAATGACTCGCTGTTTCTTTCAGTGGATAATTGAAGAGCTAATCTTGTATATCCGTCTCCTTCAATTCTAATATCCCTTTGAGAAGAAGCGATATTTATGTTTCCGTTAACAGCCCACTCTCCGAGTGAAACACCGCTTCCTAGATTTGCCTCATAAATATTGGGATTGTACTTCATTTTAAATCTTGCCGGCTGCACAGAAGATTTTGTTTTAACAATGATCAGTCCGTCTATAAGATCTCCATATTTGGCGGATGGAATACCTCTTAAAATTTCAACTTTCTGAATATTCTCCGCCGGAATAGCCCTCATATCAACTCCGCGGCTTGTGCTGATTCCAACACCTTCCTGCATATTCGAGTTATTAGATATTGGCGCGCCATCTAACATTATTTGGGTTCCATAACCTTCTCCGCCTCTAATCTGAGCTTGTGAAACTTCATTTAAGGTAGGATTAGTTGTTTCAACACCGGGAATCAACTGCATAACATCATTTAGACTGGATGCCTGAATGTGCTCAATTTCGCCTGATGAAATTTCTGTTTTTGTTGTAGATTCCAATGGAATAAAATCATTTGTACCAATTACTTCAATTCCCCCGATATTAAATGAGATGCTTTTTAAGGAGTAATTGATCTCAAGGACTCTATTTTCCGCGAGAATAACTTTATCGGTATAAGTTTCATAACCTACAAATGAAATCTCAACAGTATAAACGCCGGGTCTAGTTGAAAGTCTGTAGTTTCCGTTAGCATCGGAGGCTACACCAACATTATTCTCTTTAAGTATAATATTTGCAAATGGTAGAATTTCACCTCGGCTGTCAGTTACTTTTCCTTTTAATACAGCAAGGTTTCCCTGAGCGATCAAAGAAACGCTAACATTAAAAAACAGAAATATTATAATCTGAAAAATTATTTTTTTATTATTTGTCATTTATGAAAAGCCGCCTAAATCATATGACAGAGCCCGTACAGAAAAAGGAATTCGGGCTCTGTCTGAATGTACATGAAGTACAAGTTTTATTTTATTAACATCATTTTCATAGAAGCTTTAAATCCTTTTCCACCACTTAAAGGATTAGCTTCAATGGAATAGAAATAAATTCCAGAAGGAACATTAGAAGCGTTCCAATTAATTACATGATATCCCGCTCTCTGAACCGTATTAACTACATTTAATACAACTTCGCCTAAAGTGTTATAAATAGCAACTTTAACGTTACTTTCTTCCGGCACACCATATTTAATAGTTGTAGATGGATTAAACGGATTAGGATAATTTTGTGAAATCGTATAATCTTCAGGGACCATTCCCATTACATTTTCAGCGCCTGTAACAAGTGCGGAAATAGTTGATGTATATTCGCTTCTGTTTCCGGCAAAATCCACCGCTGCTAATTTATAATAATATTTGGTTCCAACTGACACTTCATTATCAGAATATAAATTTTTGGTCAGCACTGCAATTGGATCAGCAGTAGTTGGGTCAAAATTCTCTTCAGTAGATCTGTAAATTTCAAAATATCTGAAATCAAGGTCTTTTGAAATCTCCCAGTTTAATTCAACAATCGCGTCACCCAATTTTGCTACAAAACCACCCGGTACATTTGGTGCGATATTATCAATTGAGTAACCGCTGGCCGCATCTGATAAATAATATAATTTTGGACTTGCGGTATGAGCGGTAACATAAAACTTAGACCATGTAACCGCATCCACAGTAGAATCGCCAAGTGTAGGGGCAACATAATAATAATAGTTAGTTTGCAAAGCCGAGAACGAACCCATTGCATCCCACAATCCGGAAGTATTTTCACGCCATACAGAATAACTAACTATTTTATTCAATACGGGTGTGTCGTTGGAACTGGCTTTAATTGTTAATCTTACTTTACCTCCCTGATCATCGGCAACATCCTCAACAGCAACTAGGCTGGGTTCAATATCTACTAAGTTTGCAGGAATTGAGCTTTTCATAATAATAGCGCCGTTGCCTGCCTGATACATTTTTTTGCCGACTGCAGAAATTCCGAATATTGTGCTCTTGTGCATTCTGGGGTACTCATTCCAGGTATCGCCGCCATCTTCGGAGTATAACATATCACCGTTTATTAATCCTAACCAAACTGCGTGAGGATTTATAATTTCAATTGCCCAAACACTTCCGAATCTGTCAAAATCAGTCGGGAAATTGATAGCATTCCAGGTGTTTCCACCGTCAGTTGTTTTTGTTAATTGAGGGTATCCGCCACTGTAACCGGCAATATAACCTAATTTATCACCATAGAAATTCATGCTAAAAAATGTGCCGGGGATTTTAATATCCATTTCTTCCCAAGTAGTTCCACCGTCAGTTGTACGGAAAGCGCCACTTCCACATATAAAAGCGTTTTGATTATTAAGAACAGTTACCGCGTAAATAGCTTTAGTAGTTGGTGTCGCTAATTCAACCCAGTTAGCGCCGCCATCTTCAGTTTTAATAATTTCACCGCCGCTTCTTACTGCCATACCAAAATTTTCATTAGGAAATTCAACATCATAAAAATGTTTAGTGGCGCTTGCAAGAGGAGTAGCTTGTTCAACAAAAGTTGCGCCGCCGTCGGTTGTTTTAGCAATTAAATTAGAGCTTTGTCTCGCTACATACCAAATATCACGTGTTGGGGTTGCAACTCCATAAACTCTGCTTCCTAAATTGTAATTTGCAGCAGTCCAGGAGTCACCGCCGTCGTTTGTAAGCAGAATATTACCGAAGCCTGATGTTGCTCCGCCGGCAACCATACCGGTTTTTTCGTCAAAAAATTTACATACGCGAAAATCTTCTTCATATACAGCAGTTGAAACATTTGTCCATGTAGCTCCCAAATCAGTTGTCTTCGCAATAACTCCATATCGACCAACTGCGTATAATACGTTTGTGCCCTTCACATAAGTTAAATCATAAAAATCGTTGATAGTCAGGTTAATTGGGTTAGACCATGTTGCCCCGCCATCAATAGATTCTAAAACGTTTCCTGCTGCATTAACTAAAAACCCTGTTTGATTATCAACAAAAAGTATTTTAGTTATCGAATATTTATCTGTTAAAGCTACTGAGGTCCAAGTTTTACCGGAGTCCTTTGTGGCAAATATTTTGTAATTGGTATCTTCTGCAACCCAACCATTGGCGGCATCTATAAAATCGATGGTCTTAACGGTTTTAGTGAGTCCTGCCGGAGTAACATTTGTCCAGGTAGCCCCTTCGTTCTTTGATTGTATTAATCCACCGCCTGATGCGGTAGCTGCATAAATGTTATTGGGAGAAACTACGTCAATTGTATAAATTGTTTTTGTAACTCCTGAATTTAATTCGGTCCACGTAGTGCCTCCATCGGCAGTTTTAAATAATTTACCGCTAGATGCTCCAACGTAAGCAACTTGTTCGCTTGCAGCGCCTACACTGTAAAAATCCAAATCACCCATAGTATGACTTATAGCGCTCCAGGATAGACCCCCATTAATAGTTTTCATCATCAGTCCATCTTCACCAACCGTATATCCGACATTAGCGCTGGCGAAAGAAACAGCAATAAGATCTCTCTGTTGCGGATCGATATAATTTACTACTGCGGTTAGTCCGCCGTCTTTAGTGGTTAGCAGTGCAGATACATCACCGAAAGCCCACACTGTGTTCTCACTTGGCGCATATACAGCATTTAGTGATACGCCTGTCGGTAGCGGATTCAACCATTCCCATTCTGGGGTTTGAGCTGAAAGCCAAGAACAAACGAATAGAAAAAGAAAAATTGTAAATTTTTTCATCAGATCTTCCTTTTAGTTTATGAAAGTTTGTTGTTTAATTTGAAAATCCGTGTTCGGTTCTTATAATCAATTTATTAGGCGAAATAATAATCTTAAATCCTCTTTACCGACTAATGAATTTTTCGGTTGGAATGAATATTCCATGGATTCAATTTTAAAATATTCCTGATTCTGAAAAAAAGGCGTTAAGAAACTTTTTTACTATACTGTTAATTACACAGAAACTGTAATTTTGTACTACTCTTATCCGTTTTTGGAAAAAATAATTCAATTTTTCCTCAATACTTCTATTTGAATTATTTATTCTCAATTGGGAATAATCGTATAAAATGACTTTTTCAATCCGATTGAATTAAACCAGTGGGGTCCCTCTTCAAACCAAATAAATCAAATATTTAAAAAGTTAATTTGGGATATTTGTCCTATAAAAAACTCATATTATTGAACTAATTAATTTAGAGAGAATATATAATTTCATTTATTTTGTCATTAATCAGATATTTTACTCAAAGTTTTTAACGATTTTGGAAAGTTTTAAAGAACCGTAATTTCCTGATAATATTTAAAACTTTAATTTTGATCATCGTTCGGAATACAAATTCATTATAAATTTTTGATAGGTAAAAATTAATCCGATTTATGAAAAATATTCCACAAAGTTATATGGATAAATAATGACTAGAAAATCATACCTTTTTAAAGTAATATTTTTGGTTTCGAGTATTATTCTTGCCAATTGTAATATTAACGATTCAGTCGAACAGGCAACGCAGAAAAATCAATCCCTTAACAGTTTTGAGAAAATAGCCGATGTTGAATGGGGTAAACCAAAGGGTTTTAGTTTAACAATGGATATTTATGTTCCTAACACGGAGAAATCTAGTTTTCCTGTATTAGTAATCTTACACGGCGGTGGTTGGCTCATCAACAATAAATCCATTATGAATCAAATGTCAGAATACATCGTTCAGCATAGCGAGTATATAGTGTGCAACGTAAATTACAGACTGCTTGGGGATAATGGTAATACAACTATGATGAATGAAATAGTGGAAGATGTTTTAGGAGCCGTTTTATGGGTTAAGGTGAACATTGGTAAGTACAATGGAGACCCCACTAAAATAGCAGTTACAGGAGACAGCGCCGGAGGTCATTTAGCGGCTATGATTGTAAACAGCGGAAACAGATTGGAATCCAAAGGTTTTGACGGTCCCACCTTGGGATTTAATCCTACATACTTACCCCAAGGGAAAAGTACGGAGGATATAATAAAAGAGGGTGGATTAGAGGTTCAGGCTGCAAATTTAAGTTATGGTGCATTTGATATGTATGCGGCTTGTTTAGGCGGATTGGAAAAGGCTGGAAATTATTTCTGGGCATTTTCGGGTAATATTCCTCGTGGGATTTTTGGAAATGAATTCTCTGTTCAGAAAAATCCTGATATGTATAAAGCTGTTTCCCCCATATATAATATTCCAAATATTTCTGAAAGAAAATTGCCGCCACAGCTGGCAATCGTAGGAACTTTGGATAATCTTATCACTCCGGCGTCGGTTCAAAATTATGTTTCAAAAATAAAAGAATCCGGACAATCAATTGAATACTGGGAGCATGAGGGCCGGCCGCACGCTTTCCTTGATTCCGGTAAAAATGATTATTTGGGAATCAACTTTGAAGATGACGCACCTCCTGCGCTTAACAGAATGATTCAGTTTTTAGATAGTGTGTTTAACTAAAATAATTGCCATTTAGCTAACACTAAATGATTCTTAAACATATGGATTATTCATTATGATTAAATTTTTAGCGACAATTTTTTTACTTGGCTGTTTAGCTGCTTGCTCCTGCAATTGTTATGTAAAACAAAACAATTCCAGGGATAACTATATTTTACACGCCTCAGGAAACGAACCTTTTTGGTCTCTGGTTTTAAACTCCGAAGAAGAAATTACTTTTAAAACTATTGACGGATATATTTTATCGGTGCCAACAATTGACGCGGTTATAAATAATGATTCGGGAATAGTAATTTATAATTCTGAAACCGAAAAAGGACTATTACGCATAAAAGTTTATAACAAAAAATGTATTGATAACATGTCCGGAAAAGTATTTGCCAGTAAAGTTGAAGTTGAGTTGATTACAAAAGAAGGTAAAAAGAAATTTTACCAAGGTTGTGGGAGTGAAATAAAATAATTCATCAGAATTAATCTTTTGCGAATTAGCAAACCGTATATGTTAATTTAATTGATATCTGTTCTATAATCTGTATTAAAATTGTGAACGGGAAAAACTTCAGAAAAATTTATTTGTGCTACCACAGAAACAATATTTTTATATTCTCTCATTAATATGATATTTATAATTATTCTTCTCCCTGAAAACTGCTAAAAAAATCTTAGAATTATCTTCAAAATACGATTGTGATTAAAATGATAAAAAAATTGGATGGTTTAAAAAAGATATAAATTGGCTGTTTAAAGTAAGCCAAATTAATGCCAATTTTACCACATAATAATCTGGAATTTAAAATGGTTTTTATAAGTTTAAACGCTGAAATCAAAACCCCCTTGTTTCAACAGGTCTTTAATCAGTTAAAGGATAAGATCGATAAACAATTGCTGCCACCCGGCTATAAACTTCCTTCAACACGTTCACTTGCTCAAAAATTGGGTGTGGACAGAACAACAATATATAAAGCTTATCAGGAATTATGGGCGCTGGGCTACATAGACAGCCGCTCTGGATCTTATTCGTATGTAAGGCAGAAACGAGAACTTTGTAATACTAAACAAAAAATTGAAAGTAGTTTAATTGCATGGAATACAAAAGTTAACGACAGTGCAGAAAAGGTTTATAAAATGTTCGGCGAGATCAATTATCCTTTCAGTGAAAAGACAGTTAAGTTTGAAGGAATAGACCTGGGCAGATTACATCCGGATACCAGACTTTACCCGATAGAAAAATTTAAATCCTGTTTGAATAAAGTATTGCTTGAGAGCGGGCATCAAGTTTTGGATTATGGCAATACACTTGGACATCTCCCATTGCGTGATTTTATTGCACGACGCCAACAGATGCACGGTATAAATACAAAAACCGAAGAAGTAATTATTACCAACGGAGCACAAAATGCCATCGACCTGCTGATGAAATTGTTCGCCAAACCCGGCGCACGTGTTTTTGTGGAATCTCCTACTTATGGCATGATCATACCTACATTACATTACTACCAATGCGAAATAGTCTCAATCCCCATGCGCGAAAATGGTGTTGATCTTAAAATTATTGAGCAAGAATTAAAAAAAGGTAAACCGATATTTTTCTATACGATGCCCAATTTCCATAATCCAACCGGAATAACAACAAGTCAGAAACATAGAGAAAATTTGCTTGCTTTGTTTGAAAGCTACGGAGTACCCATAATTGAAGACGCTTTTGAAGAGGAGATGAAATATTTCGGCAAAGTGCCTCTGCCGATAAAATCAATGGACAATAATAGAATCGTTATATATGTGGGCAGTTTTTCTAAAATTCTATTCCCGGGAATTCGTTTGGGATGGATTACAGCTGATAATGAAATTATTAAAAGACTTGCTTCAATAAAAAGATTCAGTGATTTAACAAGCGCTTTACCAGAACAAGCCGCTTTGGCAGAATTTTGTGCACAAGGATATTACGAACTTCAGATAAAAAAAATACATAAAATTTACCGCAAAAGAATGGCTGCCGCAGTAAATGTTTTATCTCAAAGAATACAAAACAAAAATGTTACCTGGAACCAGCCTAATGGTGGTTTTACTATTTGGATTGCATTAGATAATTGTCATAAAAATTATAGCGAAGTAAATAATATTCTTCTTGATAACAACGTACGTTTTGCTTTGGGCAAAGATTTCTTTCCGCATAACGAAAAAAACATATTCCTGCGTCTTTCTATTGCAAGTCTTAATGAAGATGAAATAACTGAAGGAATAAACCGTTTCGCAAAATCACTTAACCGGATTTATGAGAAGTAAAATTGAGGAATAAAATGAATTTAGAAAAACTTTTGTCCGAAAGATCAAAATTTATAAAAGGCAGCGCTATAAGAGAATTGCTGAAACTGGGTGCTGACAAAAATTTAATTTCCCTGGGCGGAGGTCTCCCCTCACCTGATAGTTTTCCTCTCGATCTATTGCCTCAGTTGACTGAAAAGGTAATTGCAAATTATGGATCATTTGCATTACAATATGACATGACTGAAGGATTTATACCTCTGCGCGAAGCATTGTTAGATTATCTTAAGTATAGAAATATACCCGCCGCTTTTGAGAATATTTTTATAACAAGTGGCTCTCAGGGTTTTCTGGACTGCATTGGAAAAATATTAATTTCGCCAGGGGATTATGTCGCTGTGGAAAGTCCTACTTATCTCGCGGCTCTTCAGGCATTTAACACTTATGAACCTCGCTATGCATCAATTGAAACAGATGAAGAAGGACTTATACCTGAATCTCTCGAAAAAGTTTTAATGAACTACCCGATAAAATTTATTTACTCTGTGCCGACATTTCAAAATCCGACTGGTAAAACAATAAAGACTGCAAGAAGACTGCAAGTTGCTTCGATCATAAAAAAATATAATATTCTTCTCGTTGAAGACGATCCTTACAGTTCCCTAAGATATTACGGTGAAGATGAAATCCCGCTGAAAACCCTGGCGCCCGATAATGTTGTTTATACAAGCACATTTTCTAAAATTTTTGCGCCTGGTATTCGAGTAGGTTTCTTTGTCGCCCCTCCCGAACTCGGCAGATGGATGGTGCTGGCAAAACAGGCGGTGGACTTAAATACCAGTACATTAAGTCAGGCGCTGGCAACTGAATATTTAACGGGAGGATACATGCCTGCTCATATTCAAAAAGTAATTGCACTTTACAGACCAAAACTGGAAACCATGTTAACAACACTTAATGAGAATTTGGACAAAGGCTATAGTTGGTCGAAACCTGATGGAGGAATGTTCCTTTGGCTTACTGGTCCAAAAGGTTTGGATATGGAAAATGTACTTAAACTTACTCTAAAAAGAGGAGTTGGTTTTGTCCCCGGAAAATTCTTTTTCCCCAATCCCACCGAAGGGCTGGAAACAATGAGACTCAATTTTACTAATGTAACCGATGAACAGCTAAAAAAGGCTGTAATAATTATTTCGGATGTTTTGAAAGAAGAAACCGAGACCATACTTATAGATTAAATCGGGAATTATTTTTTTTTTGGTCAAAGAAATCAAGTTAATTAAATGAATATTATACACTGAAAAAAGATCGACAGTTTAATTGACAAACCACAAATCAACTTATTGATGAACTATGAATAATGGCGCTTTGCTGGCAGTGTCGGCATATTTATTTTGGGGATTGCATCCTATATACTGGAAACTTTTAAGTGATGTTTCATCAACAGAAATTGTAGCTCACCGGGTTATCTGGTCGATGATATTTTTTATAATAATAATTACGATAAAGAAGGAGTGGAAAGAGCTTAAAAACAACTTTATTAACAACACAAATAAAAAAACACTTTTGTTAACAAGTTTTTTAATAGGGTCCAACTGGACTGTATATGTTTGGGCAGTAAATTCGGGATTTATTATTGAAACTAGTCTGGGTTATTTTATAAGTCCGCTTGTTATTGTTTTATTAGGTGTAATATTTTTGAAAGAGCGACTGCGACGGATTCAATGGTTTGCATTAATAATTGCCACAACCGGTGTTATAGTAATGACATTTTTGTATGGGGTTTTTCCGTGGGTTGGATTATATCTCGCGGGCACATGGGGTACTTACGGAATGCTTCGGAAAAAACTCTCTTTCAGTTCCCTGGAAGGGCTGGCTATTGAAACCGCGATACTCTCAGTTCCTGCCGTATTGTTTATGTCCTATATTTTCGGGAATAATACAAATTCATTTTATAACGCAGATATATCTACAAATTCATTATTGGTCGGATGTGGGATTATTACCGGACTGCCATTGATGATTTTTATTCATGCCTCAAAGAAAATACAACTTTCCCTGTTGGGAATTTTACAGTATATATACCCGACCCTAATATTTATTATAGGAGCGTTTGTATATAAGGAACCGTTAAGTACTGTTAAATTGATGGGATTTATTTTCATTTGGACAGCCCTTTTAATCTATTCGATCGAGGGATTAATTTACTCAAAAATAAAACACCGATAATTTATATTTTAAGACTACGTAATATTATATCTCCTTAATTATTTTTTGACGCATGTTTATTCTCCATTTGTATATATAATAGTATATTGAGCATAATTTTTACCTTTACTTATCGAAGATAATAATTTAATAAACTATTGAATTCAGGAAATTATTATGGAATTCCCGAGGACCGAAAGGAACAATGTAAAGCGGGTGCCAAGTCGAGGCATATACGATAAAGAAAACATTTATACTATTGTGGACCAAGCCTTAATTTGTTTCGTGGGGTTTTCCATCGAAAACCAGCCTTTTGTAATACCAACAATCCATGCACGGAAAAATGATACAATTTATTTACATGGTGCGACTACTAGCAGAATGATAAAACATTTGGAGGCCGGAAATAGGCTTTGTTTAACTGTTACACATTTGGATGGTTTAGTTTTAGCCCGCTCTGTTTTTCATCATTCTATGAATTACAGGTCGGCCATGTTATACGGCAGCGGCAGGCAGGCAGATGAAAAGGAAAAATTACTTGCATTGGAAATAATAACAGAAAAACTGATACCCGGGCGATGGAAAGACGCCCGCACACCAAATGAAAAAGAATTAAAAGCGACTTCAATAATAGCTGTTGATATCGAAGAAGCATCGGCAAAAATAAGAACCGGCGGACCAAACGATGACGAAGACGATTATAACTTAAAAGTTTGGGCAGGAGTAATTCCCATTTGTCAAGACTTCAATAAACCTGTTGACGATAAACTATTACAGCCGGGAATTGATTTTCCTGATTATTTAAATAAATTTTATGAAAAATAACGACTGTCTGATAATTGCACATCGAGGCGAATCATACGACGCTCCCGAAAATACTATAGCATCTATTAATTTGGCATGGCAGAGAGGCGCTGATGCGGTGGAAATAGACATTCAATTGTCAAAAGACAATGAAATTATTGTTTTTCATGATGCTAATACAAAAAGAATATGCGCACATAATCAAGCGGTTATAAAACAAAATCTTATTCAATTAAAGAGGCTTGACGCAGGTGCATTCAAAGACATTAAATATTCGGGTGAAAAAATTCCAACATTGAGCGAAGTTTTCCCGACTGTTCCGGAAGGTAAAAAACTGATTATAGAAATTAAATGTGGGCCTGAAATAATTGAAAAGCTTGCTCAAGAAATTCTTGCATCCAATTTAAGCTATAATCAAATAGAAATAATAAGTTTTGACATTAGTACGGCTGCTAAAGCAAAAAAAACTTTACATAAGTATAATGTCATGCTTCTTTCTGAATTAGATTATACGTGGCTTCATAAAATATTTAAACCTTCCGTTGAATATCTTGTTCACGAAACCCTTAAACACAAACTTGACGGTTTGGATGTTTGGGCCGGCAATATGATTGATAAACAGTTTGTTGAGTATATAAAATCAAAAAAATTGATTTTGTATACCTGGACGGTAAACGATGTAAGTAAAGCGCAGTTTTTACGAAACCTTGGAGTGGACGGCATAACTACAGACAGGGCACAGTGGCTCAAAGAAAAACTTACCGATATTAAGTAAATTTACAATTGTAAATATTTATTGCTCTTTTATAGATTGCCAACATTTAATTACCGGAATTAATTATGTCAAAAATTTTAATCGGTATTCATGGTCTGGGCAACAAACCCTCAAAAAGAATATTAAGAAGGTGGTGGTATAAAGCCATTAGGGAAGGATTGTTAGGAATAGGCAAAGTTCTGCCATTCCCAAAATTCGAAATAATTTATTGGGCTGATGTATTAAATGAAAAACCGCTTGATCACAAATGTAAAGACAGGAATGACCCGTATTATTTGCAGGAAAAATATTCGCCCGCTCCAAATAGTTTCAGACCCAAATCACATTCGATAAGAAAAACCGTCCTCGATATTCTAGAGAAACAGATGGATAAACTTTTTCTAAACAATGATTTTTCTGTTAACTTATCTTTTGTTTCAGATTTATTGATTCATAAATATTTTCGTGAGCTCGAAATTTATTACACGGAAGACTGCGTTGATAAGAACAATAAATCCCGCCCGGCAAAAGATATAATCAGAGAAAAAATGGAATCTCTTCTCAGTAAACATAAGGACGATGATATTTTTTTTATCGGTCATTCAATGGGTTCTATTATAGCTTATGACGTATTGACCTACAGAATGCCCACAGTGGAAATTGATACTTTTATTACAACGGGTTCTCCACTCGGTTTACCCGTAATAAAGAGTAAGATTGCGGTCGAGCAAAAAATCAAGCCCAATAAAAATCAGAAACTTATAAGTCCTCCGGGAATAAAAAATAACTGGTTTAATTTTTCGGATCTTGAAGATAAAGTTGCGATGAACTACAATCTCTCCGATGATTATTATGAAAACTCTCATGGAGTTAAACCGATTGATAAAATTGTTTATAATAATTATCAAATTGAAAATGAACATAATCCCCATAAATCATATGGATATCTTCGAACTCCTGAATTTGCAGCTGCATTGTATGATTTTTTAACAAAAGGTAAATCTCAATTTATGATTTATCTGCTTAATACTTTCAACTATCTGTTTAAGAACTTATTTCGAGCTATCAATAGTGTTAAGAATTTAATATCAGGCAATTAAAAGAGGTTTGTTATGAATCGTGAAAATATGTTGTCCACTCTCGAAAAATATGACGGTAAATGGGATTTTATTATTATTGGCGGGGGCGCCACAGGTGTTGGATGCGCGATTGACGCTGCTTCGCGAGGATATAAAACACTTCTGCTCGAACAATCCGATTTCGGCAAAGGGACATCCAGCCGAAGTACCAAACTTGTGCATGGCGGCGTGCGGTATCTGCAGCAAGGGAATTTAACTTTAGTGCTAGAAGCATTGAAAGAGCGCGGATTACTTAGAAAAAACGCCCCACACCTTGTTCATGATCAAAAATTTATTGTCCCAAACTACGACTGGTGGGAAGGGCCTTTTTACGGAATCGGGTTAAAATTATATGACATGCTTGCCGGAAAAGAAGGATTTGGTCCTTCGAAACTTTTGTCAGTAGAAGAAACATTAAAACATATTCCTACGATAGAAACTAATGGACTTAAAGGCGGTGTGATTTATCACGACGGGCAATTTGATGATGCACGTTTAATAATTAATATGGTTAAAACAGCAAGTGAGCAGGGAGCCACACTTGTTAACTATATGAGGGTCGCTGCCCTTTTTGATGAGGAAGATGTTATATGTGGAGTAAGCGCGATTGACGAAGAAAGCGGTCGTAAATATAATCTGAAATGTAAAGTTGTAATTAATGCCACAGGTGTATTTACCGATACCGTTAGAAAAATGTCCGATCCCCAGACAACGAAAATAATTACAAGCAGTCAGGGGATACATATTGTTTTGGACAAATCATTTTTACCAGGCGATAGTGCAATTATGGTTCCGGAGACTGACGACGGTCGTGTTTTATTTGCAATTCCATGGCACGATAAAATTATTGTGGGTACAACTGAAACTCCCGTTGAGGAATATCTTCTTGATCCGGTGCCACAAGCTGAAGAAATTGATTTTTTACTTACTCATGCGGCACGTTATTTAACTAAAGATCCAACACACAAAGATATACTGAGTGTGTTCGCTGGTCTAAGACCATTAGTAAAAAGCGGCAATTCGGAGAATACTGCGGCTATCTCCAGAGAGCATACTATTAATATTTCACGCAAAGGATTGGTTACAATTGCCGGAGGTAAATGGACTACTTACAGAAAAATGTCAGAAGATACAATCGATCAGGCCGCTATTCTTGCCCAGCTCGATTCTATTGATTCGAACACTTCGGATTTGCAGATACACGGTTATCATAAACATCCTGAAGAATTCGGCTCATTAAGTATTTACGGATCCGATGCCCCTGCGATAAAAGCATTGTTAAGTGAAAATTTAAATAACAAAAATATTTTGCATCCCGATTTTTTGACCATGGAAGGAGAAGTTATTTGGGCGGTAAGATATGAGATGGCTAGAACAGTTGAGGATTTTCTATCTCGCAGAACTAGAATTTTACTCATGAATGCCCAAGCGAGTATTGATATTGCTCCAACTGTAGCAAAGCTTATGGCAATCGAATTAAATAAAGATAAAGTTTGGATCGAGCGTCAGTTGCAACAATATAAAAATATAGCTGAAAAATATGTTGTTGGTTGATACTAATAAAAAGACTATAAATATTGGTCTAATTGTTTTGCTTTGTCTTAAGAAATATTTTGATTAGAACATATTTATAGTAAAATCATTCTATTTTATTAAATTAAATAAAACGAATCCGTGTTCAATTCCATTAATTATGATTGTGATTTTATGTTTTCCCGGATAGTGGGTGCGGATGCTTACATCCTTAAAATGTTGGTTTTTTTTAATATCTCTCGACTCACTTGGAAGCATTTCAAATTCACCAATCTTAAATATTTTTTTTGAAGTTCGGCCCGATGAGTTAACATAATCAACTCTGTATTCCAATCGAATTTTTTTCTTTTGTTTTTCTAGCGATGTCAGTTTATATGAAAAACTATTAACATCGCCAATCTTTAATTCTTTTTTATCTATCGTAAGATTATCGACAGCAATTTTAATTTTTTTTGAAACATCAAAAAGCGATAACGCCACTTCATTGCCATTTTTTAATAACGTTCTGCAGCCGTGCTTTATAATCCAATCAGTTTTTCCGGAACTACCGATCCAGTTTTTAGCAATCTTTAAAACAAGCTTAGGATTATCTTTTGATATGTCATTCAAATTATTTGCTACACTTTTTCTTACATATTCAGAATCATCGTTTTTAAGATTCTCCAATATTGGTATAATTGGCTGCGGATTGACTTTAAATATTGTTAATGCCATTGCCCAAGGCAGCCGCGGGCGACATCCCTCACTGCTTAATCTGCGGACATGATGGTTTTCGTGTTCCGACCATTTTAACATCTGCCCCATCATCTTATCGGGATATTTAATTATAAAAGGCCTTGCTGCAAATTCAGCACTTGAACGTTTTGTAAACAATTCCATTGCTTCTATAGATTCTTTCAAATTATTCAAACCGTTTACTTCTACAAAGTCGCACAAAACTATTGAAGTCCATCCATTAAACTGAGGAGAGATTTTTTTTAATATTTTTATTGATTTCTCATACGGTAAATCCATTACAACATTTAATGAGGTGGAAATATGGCGCATTCTGTTTTTTAATTCCTTCTCTTCCCATTCATCGTTAAAAACTTTTCCCAAAAATGCCTTTTTATTGAATGCCGGGTATTCCTTTACAACGGCATCCGCCAATTCTGAAACTAATTTTGTATTGAACTGATTTTTGAATGGTTCCGGCATAATTTAAGACCAAATTATAATTTAATAATTAGTTGCTATATATGACATTTGTCATTATTTTTCAAGAAAATTATCAGAGGCAAAAAATTGGTTCCTCACGATTTAAATACTTTAATGGGATTTAAAAAGGGCAGCAGAACAGTTTACGATGATTTCGGAATGATGGAACTTGCAAATACCGGAGTTACAAAAACATCAGCCCTGAACCTCGCAAAGCAATTAAATTTATCGATCGCGCAAATTTCCAAATTGCTCCCCATAACCGAACGTACATTCTATCGATACACAAAAAATCATAAATTGGATAAGTACGTAACTGAACAGGTGCTGCAAATTGCTCAGGTCGCCGCCAGAGGATTTCAGGTATTTGAGGATCGAGAACTTTTTTTAGAGTGGTTTAATTCACCCTGCATAGCTTTAGGCAACGAGAAACCCATAAATTTTCTAAATTCAAGATTCGGATGCAATTTAGTTTTGCAGGAACTTGGAAGAATTGAGCATGGGGTAAATGTTTAGTGAAAGTATTTAGAATTGCCAAATGCTATTTTATTGATGATTTGACAGGCAAAGGCGCAGAACTTTACGGCGGAAGGTGGAATAAAAAGGGGATTCCGTTAATCTATACATCCGAATCCAGATCGTTGGCGAGTCTTGAATTTTTAGTTCACACAGCGATGAGTTCAATCCCTTTAAATTTATGTGTTGCTACTATAGAAATTGCCGGTAAACCACAAATTACAGAAATTAATGAAAAAGAACTCCCTCTTAATTGGAAAGAATATCCGGCGCCGTTAGACGTAATAAATTTGGGAACATCATGGATTTTGAGTAAACAGTCACTATTACTTCGCGTGCCTTCTGTAATAGTTAAGGATGAATTTAATTATCTTATAAATCCCCTGCACGGAGATATAAACAAAGTGACGGTTAAAACGCGAACTAATTATTCATTCGACATTAGATTATTAAAAAAAATGAAAGGTGAGCATGAATAAACAAAAACTAATCTCATGGAATGTAAATGGAATACGTGCAATTGCTAAAAAAGGATTTCATGAATGGCTTCGGAAAGAGAATCCCGATATACTATGCATTCAGGAAACAAAAGCGTGGAAAGAACAATTGGACGATTCATTAATAAATATTGAAGGCTACCACAGTTACTTTTCGGAAGCTTATAAAAAAGGATATAGCGGGGTCGCAATTTATACAAAACAAAAACCCGAGGAGATCAAAAATGGAATAGGTGTTGAAGAATTTGATAGAGAGGGGCGGTTTTTAATTGCCGAATTTCCCGAATACTTTTTATTCAACATATATTATCCAAATGGTAAACGCGACCAGGAAAGACTGAATTATAAAATGAATTTTTACGAAGCGTTCCAAAAATATGCTGTGGACTTGACAAAAAAGGGAAAAAAATTAATTATTTGCGGAGACGTGAATACGGCGCACAAAGAAATTGATTTAGCCCGACCGAAAGAGAACCGTAAAACTTCGGGTTTTCTTCCGGAGGAATGCGACTGGATTGACAGGTTTTTGGATGCGGGATTTCATGATACCTTACGCATGTTTACACAAGAAGGTGGAATTTATACTTGGTGGGATATGATTAGCAGAGCTCGGGAACGAAATGTAGGGTGGCGTATCGACTATTTTTTTGTGAGCGATAATATTAAGAATAATGTTAAAAATGCATACACTCTGCCCGATGTTATGGGATCTGATCATTGTCCTGTGGTAATAGAAGTTAAATTTTAATAAGATATTTCATAGTATCGTTAATCCATTACCATTAATATTAAAATGTGTTTATAAAGATGAATATTTGCGGAACCGCGTTGTATTGTAAGAAGCGGTTATTAGGCTAGAACAACACAAAGTGGATAACTCTTTAAAAATTTTTTAATAAGTTACGTATATCTATTTTTAATATTTTTTTAATTTCAATAGTGTTAATAATCGAGGAGTTTTTATGCATGAGAAAAGTATTGAACTATTAAACAAAGGCGTCGCCGACGAACTTCAGGCGGTTCATCAATACATGTATTTTCATTTCCATTGCGACGACCAGGGATTTGATTTACTTGCGGGACTTTTTAAGAGAACTGCTATTCAGGAAATGTTACATGTAGAAAAACTCGCGGAAAGAATTTTGTTTTTAAAAGGTGACGTTGAAATGACGCCCGCTGGTCCGGTAAAAAAACTTAAAGATGTGTCCGAAATGTTAAAAATGGCCGTCCAAATGGAAGATGAATCTGCCAAAGAATATAATGTTTGGGCAAACCAATGTTCTGCAAATGCCGACTCAGTTTCCAAACAGGTTTTTGAAAGTCTTGTTGCTGAAGAAGAAATGCATTTTGACCAGTATGATACCGAGTTGGAAAATCTGAAAAAATTTGGCGACAACTATCTTGCATTACAGTCAATTGAACGAAGCAAAGGAAGGGAAACCGGCGCTCCTGCCATGTAGTAAATCTGATGACAATTTCTATTACAATTGAAGCGCACTATTATGTTTTGTTTATCAAAATATTTAGATGCGCTTCGCGTTTATTTGGGATAAAAATTATTTACTAATTTCTTCTTTCAACACAAATAAATTTATATCTTAATAATGTTGTTTTTCCAATAATTATATCATTTCTGAAAGATTAATTGGCTTTTTAGGTTTCGGAAATTTTACGATTTTTGTGTTTGTTTAATTATTATTCGCAACATAACGCGAATTTTTCCCTCTTTATTCATTCTGACAATTTTGTGTTTACTTACATTTCTGATGCAGAATGTTATTTTGTTACAACTTGGCTTGAGAACTATAAACTTTAGGAGTAATTATGAAAGAATTGCAATATCCAATTGGCGAATTTGAATATATTATAATTGAATCCGATGACGAAAGATTAATGCTTATTGAAAGTCTGCTAATGATACCGATGATTTTAAGAGCGGAAGTTGAGGAACTTACAGACGAACAGTTGGATACTCCATACAGACCAGGTGGTTGGACTATTAGACAGGTAGTGCATCATCTGGCGGATAGTCATCTAAATGCATTCGTAAGATTTAAGTGGACTTTAACCGAAATTGAACCGACCATTAAACCTTATGAAGAAGCAATGTGGGCGGAAACATTTGAGGGCAAACTTGGTGATATTAGTTTATCCTTAGATCTGCTTGAAGCTCTGCATAAAAAATGGGAAGTCCTGTTAAGAACGCTAACAGACGATGATTACGAAAAAGCGTATCATCACCCAGAAACAGGATCTCGCGTAACTTTGAATGAGGCGCTTGCGCTTTACGAGTGGCATGGGCGTCATCATATTGCGCATATAACTTCGTTAAAACAAAGAATGGGATGGTGATTTTTATTGACTAATTTTTTCTCAATAAAAATAGTGTTATTACATATTCTATTGCTCATTACGCCCTGCGCATTGTATGGTCAGGCTAATACAATAGAGAATTTTAGTTGGCTTGTTGGCAAATGGCAGTTAACTGAAAATAATCTGGAGGTTTTTGAGGAGTGGAAGTTTAAGGGAGACGAGTTAGTTGGATGTGGTTTTACACAAACTCCCACTAGATCAGACACTACTGAATATTTGATAATTAAAAGCATTAGCTCAAAAATAGTTTATATCGCCTCTCCTGTAAACCAGTTTCCAACCTTATTTAATCTAACAGCGTTATCGGACACTGGATTTGTTTTCGAAAATACAGAACACGATTTTCCACAAAAAATTATTTACAAATATATGTCAAATGATGCCATACAAGCTTCGGTTGAGGGATATAAGGACAATAAATTTTTACGCCTGAATTTTTATTTTACTCGGATTGAGGAGTAATTTGTTTTTATCATTTAGTTTCCATTAATCCATATTGTTAGGAGTATTTTAAACCGCCAAAATATAAATGAAATTATTAGTTAAATAATTTGTCCAATAATTCTTTTGGAGAAATAATGTTACGGATATTATTTAATCTACTTAGCTTTTTATTATTACTATCCATTTCAAGCTGCTCGAGTGGATTGAGTATAAATGATTTTTTTGGAATTAAAATGGACACCGACGACTATCACGATTTTCAAATCCAAAGATATTCGGAAATTGACGGCATCTCATATACAAATAATGTTCTGATGGATTCTAAGATATTTAGTTGGGCCGAGCTCGAAGGAAATAAATTAAAAATCAAAATTGTTAACGATTCCTATCAAAGCATTACACTAAGTTTTATTAACGATAGATATGAGATTCAAGACGTTGACGGAATAACATATGTTCTGATTAAACCTCCTCCGATTAATTATACATCATTATCAGAGCTTAAGCCCGGGGATAGCTTTGAGGTGTTGTTGGATATACCTATGAATTTTTGGGAAACAATCGGTCAGAAGGACCCCCAATTTAGCACAAAAGATTTTTTCGCCCAATTTTGGAAGGGACAGAATCATTTACATGTTACAAAAGAAAGGATAAACTTTGTGAAAATAGTTCTTAATAAAAGGACAACTATAATTTTGAAACCGGTGCCCGTTAACGAATAATTTTCTCAAGATTTGTTAAAACCTTTTTTATGATAAATATTTATACTCGTAATATACTTTTAACAGTTTTTGTGGAGTTTTATAATTTCTTTTAATTCAAAATATAATTTGTCAGATAAATCTATTGTTTCTTCTATAGATGATCTCTCTTTGTGGTCGGCACCTTTTGGGTTAAAGCTGCTCGATCAAATTGAATATAAAAACAACATAACTGTGTTGGATATTGGCAGCGGATTTGGTTTTCCTTCTATAGAAATTGCATCGCGATTAGGAGATACCTGCAAAGTGTTTGGCATTGATCCCTGGAAAGAAGCAAATGAAAGAGCCAGTGTAAAGATAAAATCCTGGGGATTAAATAATATTAAAATTATTGATGCGGTAGCGGAATCAATCCCATTCGATAACGACCAATTTGAACTAATAACATCGAATAACGGATTAAATAATGTTGAAAACGATGAAAAAACATTTTCCGAAATTGCCCGAGTGGCGAAAGCCGGCGCTCAATTAGTCTTTACAATAAATCTGCCAGAAACAATGATTGAATTTTATAATATTTACAAATCTGTTTTAGTAAAAAATAATTTGAACGATGAAATTGAAAAACTTTCAGAGCATATTTTTAAGAAACGTAAACCACTTAAATACACTATAAATCTGGTAGAAAAAAACGGTTTCCACATTAACAAAATAGTTGATGATGAGTTCTATTTGCGCTATACCGACGGCACATCAATGTTAAATCATTTTTTTATTAAACTTGCCTTCAAAGAAAGCTGGTTTAATATTTTGTCCCCCGAAATATCATCCTCAATTTATAACGAACTTGAATACGAGTTAAATAAAGTTTCCAGGCAGACCGGAAGTATAATGTTGAAAGTGCCTTATGTTTGTATAAACGCTGTAAAAATCAATTAACAGTGCCCGTAAATATTATTGCCAGGGCCAAATATATAATTATCAAATTTTTATTATTTCTTATAAAGGTTTTACGTTATGAATATCATAAAAACAATTTTGTGCTTAGCTCTACCAATTACTACCACAATAGCTTCTTTTAACGATAACAACTATTTGTATTTTTATATAGGGACATACACCGACGCCGAAAGCAAAGGAATTTATTTATACCAAATGAATATTGAAAACGGAGAACTTGTATATAAGGGCGTTACAGAGGGAGTAAATAATCCTTCTTTTCTTGCAATCGACGAAACCAATAGCGGACTTTATGCTGTTAATGAATTAACTGAGTTCAATGGTGAAAAAACAGGCACTGTTACAGCCTTTAAAATTGACCCGAATACAAAGGCTTTGCAGTTCCTAAATCAGAAAATTACTGAAGGTGGTGCGCCATGCCATGTTATTGTAGACGCATCCGGCAATTATATATTAACCGCAAATTATGTGGGTGGAAATGTTTGTGTAATAGAAGTTTCTGATGACGGCAGCCTCGGACAAACAACGGACTTAATACAGCACTATGGCTCAAGTATTAAAATAAATCAAAAGTCGCCCCATGCTCATTCGGTTAATCTGGATGCAGAGAATAAATTTTTATACGTTGCCGATCTGGGTTTGGATAAAATAATGATTTATAATTTTGACGCGCGTAAAGGGACACTTTCAGCGGCTGAAACTCCATTTGTTAAAGTCGCACCGGGCGCGGGACCACGTCATTTCGTTTTTCATCCGAACAATAAATTCGCTTATGTAATTAATGAATTAAATAGTACCGTTACCGTTTTCGCTTTTAATTCAATGAACGGACAACTATCGGAAATTGAAACATACTCAACTCTTCCAATTGAATTTATTGGGGAAAGTTTTTGCGCTGATATTCATATTCACCCGAATGGTAAATTTTTATATGGATCCAATAGAGGACACAACTCAATTGTAACTTACGAAATTGATGAATTTACGGGAAAGCTAAAATTTTTAGAAACCAAATCAACTGAGGGAGTATGGCCGCGCAATTTTACTCTTGATCCTACCGGCAACTTTTTATTAGTAGCGAATCAACGGTCAAACAATGTAACAGTTTTTAAAATTAATCCATTAACTGGTCTTCTTAATTTTACTGGAATTTCGGAAAATATTCCTTCTCCAGTATGTTTGTTGTTTTTGAACTAATTGAATCCTACAAACTTTAGAAATTTTTTATAATACTTATCGTTTTTGTGATATTAGAATATTTAAATGTCAAATAAATTATTTATCGATTTTTGCGGAGTATAATTTAAAACCTGGTTATTTCGATAATATAATTTATGAAGCAAATATTTTCCTGAGTTCGGAGATCATCTGAAAAAATTCTCTTATAAATAAATTAGATTATTTAAGGCAGAGTATGATAAATATGGATTCAATTTCCGAAATTCAAAAACTTAAAAACCTGATTGAATTTCAAAAAGAACAACTTGAATTGTTGTATAAATCAGAAAAAAAATACAAACAATTCTTTCATCTTTATAACAATGCACTCTTTATTGTTGATTTTACGGGCGCTTTTATTGAAGTAAATCAATTTGCTTGCGACAGATATGGATATTCATTTGAAGAATTTTCTAAACTTTCATTTTTCGATTTTTATTCCGATTTAGATAAAAATTTAATCTCGGAAAAAATTAAATCGATTGGCGAAAATACTTATGCCAATTTTGAGTCAAAGCACTTTGCAAAAAACGGGCAAGTTTTTCCAGTAGAAATACTTGCCCATAAATTTGATCACGGAAGCAGCGAAGCTATTTTAATTATTTGCACAGAAATTTCGAACAAGCAAAAATTGGAATTCGAAAAAGATCTGTTATACGCTCTTATGGATAACATTCCCGATACAATATATTTTAAAGACACTGAATCTAAATTTACCCTCGTAAATTCTGCACAGGCAAAATTGCTGGGTGTAAAAAATTGTGAAGATGCGATAGGCAAATCAGATTCCGACTTCTTCCCGCAAAATCACGCAGAGGAAGCATACAAAGACGAACAGGAATTATTTAACACAGGGCTCCCCCTTATTTCCAAACCGGAAAGAATCAGACACTCCTCGGGAAACTATAAGTGGGTAACAGCTACCAAGGTCCCCATTTTTGACGCTAACGGTGAAGCTACTGGCTTGGTGGGAATATCGCGCGATATTACAGAACTAAAAGAAGCTGAAAATAAAATACTAAAGTATACAAATGAACTTCAGTATCTGAACGCGAGTAAAGATAAATTTTTTTCAATTATTGCTCACGATCTTAAAAATCCGTTTATTTCTTTATTGGGTTTTTCAGAAATCCTTCTCGAAGATTACGATACTTTGTCAAATGATGAGAGATTTGAATACATTCATAACATTTATTCGGCTTCAAAAAACTCATTTCAATTGCTGGATAATTTATTACAATGGTCCCGCGCTCAAACCGGACGCATTGATTACTGCCCGATAGAGATTGATTTTAAAAAATTAGCGGAAGAATGTCTAACCGTTTTAGTTACAACCGCTACAAAAAAAAGAATAAAAATTATAAATAATTTTGGAAACTCTATATTTGTTTACGCAGATCCGGATATGGCGAAAACAGTAATCCGAAATTTAATTACAAACGCTCTGAAATTTACAAACGAAGGCGGTGTGGTCTCTATTACAGCCGCAATTCAAGAAGACTATTTGCTGACTGTTATTGAGGACAATGGAGTTGGAATGGACGCTGATACTGCGGAAAAATTATTTAGAATTGATGTACACCATTCCGCATGCGGAACATCAAACGAAGTAGGAACCGGTTTAGGACTTATTTTATGCAAAGAATTCATTGAAAAAAACGGTGGTAAAATCTGGTTCGAAAGCGAATTAGGGAAGGGCAGCCGGTTTTTCTTTACATTACCTTTGCATAACAATCAAAATTAGGCACTCTTCTTAGTAACAATTTAGAATTTTTAATAAGGGAGAAAAACGTTTTTTCTCCTTCCCTCCATTATATTTGCAAATAAATTTAGGAAATATTACAGGATTTGCGATACATGATAACCCTCAAATATATTTGGAAACCACTGGCTTCAGTAGTGTTTTGGGGAGCGTCATTTATTGCGACCAAAATTGTCCTCGACGAACTAAATCCATTATCAATTATTTATTTCAGACTTTTATTTGGAATTATTACAGTTACAGCCATAGCATTAAAAAGAAAACGTAGTTTTAAAATGCGAATCAGCGATATGAAAGGGATTTTATTGTTAGCGGCAATTTCAACTACTCATTTGTGGATTCAGGTTACTGGACTTCAATATACATCTGCCTCCAACACTGGTTGGATTATAGGAGTAATTCCGGTAATAATGGCAATACTAGGCTTTTTATTCTACCGCGAAAAATTAACCCCCCTCCAATCAATTGGAATTTTTATCTCACTTTCAGGCTTGTTATTACTTATAAGTAAAGGCGATATTTATTCAATCAATTTAATTGAGAACAAAGGGGATTTGCTTGTATTGGGCAGTGCTTTTACATGGAGTTTTTATTCTTTCGCGGGCAAAAAGGTTACGCTAAACTATCCCCCAATTATGACTATTCTATATTTATTTGTTACAATGGCAATAATTTTGTCGCCTATAACAATTACTCCAGAGAATATTAAAGCCGCAGTAAATCTATCAGTACACGGATGGGCATCATTAATGTTTCTGGGAGTTTTATGTTCCGGTATTGCATATGTATTGTGGGCGGAAGCTATGAAAGAAATGCCTGCGAGCAAAGTCGGAGCATTCCTATACCTTGAGCCCTTTGTAACAGTTTTCACTGCCTGGCTGTTTCTTAAAGAAGAAATTACTTTCCTTATGATGATAAGCGGGATTATAATAATTGCCGGGGTGATTTTAGTAAATAGAAAATAGCTAATTGTTACAACTCTACAATTATATAATTTCAATGTTAAAAATTTTCGTATAAAATTCTTTCTTAAAATCAATTTAGTAGCGTCCCAGCTTCTGGGCTAAAACCTTATCAACAATTAAAATGTCTATATCGCTGGGATTGGGCGAATATATTTAATCCTCGAATTAGCTTAGATCCTAAAAACAACATTTTCGGGGAAGTTTATAATGAGATCTTTATTAAAACTGTTTTTCTTTTTTTCATTATTTCTAGAAACAAGCTTTTACGCGCAAGGCTATGCCGCCACAGGAACAATAAAGGGAAGTATTTACGATACTGACACTAGATTAAATTTAATAGGCGCAAATGTTACATTAGTTAATACTTTGCAAGGTGCGGCCACTGACCTTAATGGAAATTTTGAGATTAAAAATGTTTTGCCGGGAAGTTATTCTTTAAAATTTAGCTACATCGGATACCATCCTGTAACCAAAACCGATATAATTATACGACCTGAAAGAATTACATTCGTTGAGGCGGAGCTTAAATCATTTTCATTTCAAACGGATTCGATAATAGTATCTGGCGGTTATTACAATGAGTCAGAAATTCAACCAAATAGTATAACTAATTATTCTTATGAAGAAATAAGACGAGCTCCCGGCTCTGCTGGTGACGTAAGTAGAATACTCATGGGTTTACCAAGTGTGGCAAAAATTAATGATCAAAGCAATAGTTTAATTGTAAGAGGCGGCAGCCCTATTGAAAACAATTTTTACATAGATAACATCGAAATACCAAACATCAATCATTTTCCTATGGTTGGTTCCAGCGGAGGTCCCATAGGACTGCTGAATGTAGATTTTATTGAAGACGTAAATTTTTATTCGGGCGGATTTTCTTCCAACTTCGGAAACCGGCTTTCATCTATTATGGATATCAAGCTTCGTGAAGGTAACAGGGATGAGTACGAAACTCAAATCGATTTGAGTTTTCAGGCTATAGGGGGAATAGTTGAAGGTCCTATATATGAAGGAAACGGTTCATGGTTTTTATCCGTACGTAAAAGTTATCTCGATATATTATTCGAATCTGTTGCCCCCAGCGAGGCGATGCCAAGTTATTACGATTCTCAAGCAAAAATAACCTATAATATTTCTCAAAATCATAAAATTTCATTACTTAATATTTTATCAAGAGATCGTCAGACTATGACCTACAAAAAGGCCTTCGATTACAATAAAAACAATTATTTCGACATAAACGTTAACATGAATATTTTGGGAATTAACTGGCAGTATATTTGGAATAAATCGGGATATTCCGATTTTTCTGTTTCTCATTTGTACTGGGACGACAACAAAGATTTTACCGATACACGTACCAGACTCAACAGGTCAATATTGAAAACAATCGAACAGGAAGTGCGATTCATAAATACAAATCATTATAAAATTAATGCCACACATAAACTGGACTTTGGCTTGGAGTCAAAATATCTATTCAACAAATACAATAACATATATTCTCAAGCTATTGATCCATTAGGCCAGGATACTCCGGAACTGATTGTTCAAAGAAAGATGAACGGTTATAGATTAGCTGGTTTTATTAATTATAATTGGGAAACCGATAATAAAATGATTTTAATTCCGGGGCTAAGAATTTCATACTCCGATTACAATAATACACTTCATATTGAACCAAGATTAGCTTTTACTTATAAATTAGACGAGGTATCTTCACTTAGCTTTTCTTATGGAATTTATTATCAGTCAATCCCAACAATATTTCTTGCTCAGAACACACTGTTCAAAAATTTAGAAGACCCTCAAGCCAGCCATTATGTAATTAGCTTCAACCACTTGCTTACGCAGGATACAAAATTAACATTGGAGCTATACGATAAAGAATATAAAAAACTTCTTATGGATCCATCCCTTCCGCAAATATTGACATATGATCAATCAATTTTTGAATCCGATTTCGATAGTCACAAAGAGTTAATTTCAGCTGGTAAAGCTTATAGCCGAGGAATTGAAATTTCCTTACAAAAAAAACTTGCCACTAATTTTTATGGTCTTATTGCCGGAACATATTACAGATCAAGATACAAAGATCTCAAAAACAATTGGCGGGATAGAATTTACGATAACAAATTCAGTTTTACGATTGAAGGAGGTTACAAACTAAACGAACAATGGGAATTCAGCGGAAGGTGGATTTACGCCGGCGGGGCTCCTTACACTCCATTTGATTTAAACGCTTCAAAAGCAGTGAATGATGGAGTGTATGATAAATATAGAATTAATGGCGTTCGGCTGCCCGATTATCACTCGTTAAATTTTCGCTTCGATAGAAGATTTCATTTTAGCAGTTCAACCCTTGTTTTTTATTTCAGCGTTTGGAATGCTTACGGAAGAAAAAACTTGTATGCGTATTCATGGAATGATATGAAAAACGAGCCCCAGGAAGAGAAGCAATGGACTTTAATTCCTATACTTGGTCTGGAGTTCGAGTTTTAATTTGTTTTTTCCGACATATATGAGAAAGAGATCTGGAGAATATAATTATTTAATCAACTTTCTCATGGGAACTATTAATAACCAAATACCGTTCATACTTAAGCTGATATTTTTTATTGATAATTTACAGTCGGTGTGAAAATAATTTAGGGTGTTTAATGCCTAGTCTTTGCGATTTGACAAAAAAAGATATTGAAAAGAATTTTAAAAAGATTATTAAGTCGGTAAACGATCCGAAATATTTTTGTATTAAATGTGCGCGTGTTAGCAACGAAAAAAACAACCTATGCAAACCGATTGACATTAAAACCTCATAAAACCATATAGTTATCCCGCCAGCTAACAAACCACAATATTTCTAATCTCCACAGTGCTTAATAGTTTTAACGTGATATTTATAGCGCTATTATTTCTGTTATGCTTTTCATAAATTTCGCCATTCAATAATTTTTTTATGTAGTTTTTGGAACTTACTCTAACAAATATTTTATTGCTGCTTTCATCTGGTCTTGGATTATTTCTTTCAGTATTAATTTTTCATAAGTATGGGCAATCACTGGCCAACCGGCTGTTGGCGATTTTACTTTTTTTATATACTCTAATTTTGTTGCGTCTTTTTCTTTGGGATTTAATGTATTTTCTTATTATTCCTCATTTTTTAATTCTGCCAATTAGTATTTCTTTTCTGATGGGACCTATGCATTTTCTGTACACGAAGTATTTGATAAATTCGGAAAGAAAATTTCAGCGTAAAGACTGGCTGCATTTTATACCCTTTATTTTATATACGCTATTTACGGTGAAAGATTTGTTTAAAAGTAAGAGTGAATTAATTTCTATATTAAATCATTTGAACAAAGAAACGGTTTCTAATGACTTTATTTTATTTAATTGGGTAATTACATTTCACGTACTTTTATACTTAGTAGTTTCCCTTAAAATTATAAAAAAATATTCTAATTCTATTCCTCAGGTGTTTTCTTCGATTGATAAAATAAAATTAAATTGGTTACGCTATATTACGATTTTTATTGGCGCCGGTATTATTATATTCCTAATCGAGAACACTTTTATGCTCGGAGGCTACCAGATTAGCGAATACTTTGGATTATCCAATGTGATTTTTTGCTTCTATGTTATCGCCTTGGGATATTTCGGTTTATTGAAATCTGAAATATTTATAAGTTCTGATTTCAGTGAGTCTGTCCATGAATTCTCAAATTTGCCCTTTTTAAGAATAACAACTGAATATGAAAAGGCAAAACGATACGAAAAATCAGGACTTTCCAAAGTTAAAGCGGATGATATTTTGCGAGGTCTTTTAGACCTGATGAACAGCGAAAAACCATATATAGAAAGCGGCATTACGCTTAATAAACTTGCTAAAAGATTAGCTGTATCCCCACACAATTTATCCGAAGTAATTAATACAAAACTGAATCAGAATTTTTACGATTTTATTAATCAGTATAGAATAGAAGAGGTTAAAAACTCCCTTTCAGATCCAGCAAAAGTAAATTATACTTTGCTTTCAATTGCAATGGATGCGGGTTTTAATTCTAAATCTACATTCAACAATATCTTTAAAAAACACACTGGCACCACTCCTTCCGAATTTAGAAAACAGAAATAATTACGTCCCCTTTCATCTAATTAATTTTTTAACAAGCTAAATTGATCAAATCAATATCGCGTATCTAAAGATTTTTCAATAATATTCTACAAACAAGTCAAATTATTATATTTCATTATTTCCTCTTCAAAATTGGTTCGAATTATTATTTCCGATTTTTTTTAGGTTACATTATATCGAAAATATTTTTCAAGTTGATCTCTATAGACTTCAATCTCTTTAATTATTTCCGGGTTTTGTAAAGCCGATCTGTTTTTTATCTCCGTATTTTTTAATACGGCTTTTATTGTAAGTTCAACAGGTTTGCCGCTCCTTGTAACCGGCAGCTCGGTTATCGCGAAAATATATTTGGGAACATGGCGTGGTGATCTGTGTTTTTGAATTGTGGATTTGATTTCTTTTTCAATTAATTGATTTAATGAAAATCCTTTATTCATAACAACAAATAAAATAATTATTTCATCGGATTGTTTTGGCGGAACCCAACCGGCCGCAATGGCGCCATTAACATAAATAAGTTCATCCAGAGCCGAATATATTTCAGCGCATCCAATTCTTACCCCTCCTGGATTAAGCGTCGCGTCGCTGCGTCCGTATATTACCGAATGCCCTTCTTCATCAAATTCAATATAATCCCCATGTGTCCATACATTATTATACTCATTAAAGTATGCGCTCGTATATTTTTGTTTGTTTACATCATTTAAGAATTTAACCGGCATACAAGGTAATGGTTTTCGACAGACCATTTCTCCTGTTTCATTAATTGTTTCAATTCCTTCTGCATCAAATGCCGCAACATCAACTCCTAATCCCTTGCATTGTATTTTGCCTGCTTTAACCGGCAGTATCGGATTGCCCAATACAAAACAGGAAAGTATATCAGTACCGCCGCTAATTCCTGACAACATTACATCCTTTTTAATTCCATTATAAATCCATTTATAGCCCGCAGCCGATAACGGCGATCCGGTGTAAAGCACGACTTGCAAATTTTCCAACCCTTCAATAGAATAAGGAATTAGTGAAGGCTGCTTTTTCATACAGCTTTCAATATAACGTCCGCTTGTGCCGAAATGTGTAATTTTATTTTCAGCTACTACGTCCCACAAAGATGTTAATTCCGGATAAGCGGGGCTACCGTCATATAAATAAACAGACACACCCGAAGCCAACGCAGACAATTGCCAGTTCCACATCATCCAGCCAGTTGTAGTAAAATAGAGAAGTTTATCCCCCGGTTTAAAATTACAATGCAGCTTATGTTCTTTTAAATGTTGTATAATAGTCCCGCCCGCTCCGTGCACAATACCTTTTGGCGCGCCTGTTGTCCCTGATGAGAACATAATGTACAGCGGGTGATCGAATGGCAAAGCTGCATACTCTATTGAATCACTATCTGATAATGAGAGCATGTCGTGCCAGGAGAAATTGATACTGCTGATATTATTTCCGCTTGGTGACGGCAATATTATAATTTTTTCAATTGAAGAAATTTTTTCTTTTAATTGATCGGCAACAGATATTAAGTTGAATGTTTTAGAGTTATAAATATACTCTGGCGAAACGAATACAATTTTGGGATTAATCTGCTTTAACCTGTCGCATAAGGCATCGATGCCAAAGTCCGGAGAAGCACTGCTCCATATGGCCCCGATAACACTAGCCGCCAAAGCGGCAATTACTGCTTCCGGCACATTTGCAACATAACCGGCAATACAATCGCCTTTTTTTACACCAAGAAATTTTAATCCGATCGCCGCTTTTTTTACATATGTTTTTAACTCTTTAAAAGTATACTCGGTTTTATATAATCCGCTAATATTAAAGCTTTGGCTTTCTGTTAAATATTTAAGTGCAAGCCAATCATATTTATTCTCGATAACATTTTCTGCGAAATTTAATTTCATGCCCTCGAACCACTTTGCTCCCGGCATTTGGTATGAGTTTAAAACTCGTCTGTGTTTTGTATGATAAATAATCCCGGAATATTCAACGAATAATTCCCAGAATTCTTCAATGTTTTCGGTACTCCAGGAATGAAGAGATTTATAATCCGTAAAATTTTGTCCGATTTTTTTTTCAATCCAACGTGTATAGTTAAATAAGTTGGTGTTTTTAATTCTATTTTCTTTCGGATTCCAAAGTATTTCGGACATTGTTTGTTCTGCTAGAATGTTCTTATAAATTATTCAGCCATAAAATTATTTTATCTGTTGCTTCAATAATCCTTCCACAGCAGTCCTGCAGAAATTTCTCGTTCAGATTTTTGTCCATAGGTATAAATTCCGCGTGTGCCAATGCATTGGCGCCATCAAAATCCACATAAGCAATGCGTGCTGTGTATTCCTCTTCAGGCCTGCCGAATACAGTTCCGGGCAATATTGCCACTCCGGTATCTTCAAGTAATTTTGTACAAAATTGTTGTGATGTATAGATTTCTTTTTTAAGCAGCTGTTTCTTGAATTTAGAAAAATCAGCGAACAAATAAAATCCTCCTGTCGGCACCGGCAGTGTTACTCCGGCTTTAGAAAGTTTCCTGTAAATTTCCATTCCAATTACTTTTAGAATCCGTCTTGATTGAGAGAGATATCTTTCAATTTCTATTCCTCCTTTAAATGCCCGGACCGCGGCAAATTGAATTGGCGCGCTTGTAGAAGTAAATGTTTCACTCGCAACCGCGGTCATTGCGTTTAATAACCAGCGCATAGAATCTGGGAAAATAAATATTCCTAGTCTCCAGCCGCCCGCACCGCACCATTTACTTAATCCACTTGAAACTATTGTTCCTTCAGGATAAAACCGTGAAATAGAAATGTGATTACCTTCGTGATCGAGTTCACCATAAATTTCGTCGGATAATAAAATAATTTTATACTTTTTAGCTACCGAGGCGAGTGCTTCCAATTCTTTTTTATTAAACGAACATCCGCTTGGATTAGAAGGATAATTAAGAATTAGAATTCTTGGTCTTTCTGGATCGTCTTTACAATACTTATCCAATTGATCCGGTGTTAAACGCCAGCAATTTTCTTTTCGTGTAGGTATCCAGCCAACATGCCGGCCAATTATATGAGCCTGCGGAGCGTAAGAAACCCAGCTTGGCGTAGGAATTATAAGATCACCGTAATAAACCAGCTGGAGGAGAAACATCAATTCCTTAGAACCCGGGCCAATCAATACATCTTCCCATGTATAGGCAACGCCCTGTTTTCTGTAAAAGTATTCCGATACGGATTCACGTAGAGCTTTCAATCCCTTTGTGGGAAGATAATCTTTTTGATACGCGTTTAATCGAAGCGCTTCAACAACCGGTTCCGGCACAGGAAAGGGCGATTGCCCGAGTCCGAATTTGTGAACTACTTTTCCTTGATTTTTTAATTCTTCCGACAACTCATTAATTCTTATTGTTGCTGATTGAGGTATTCCTCTGACATTCAGATTCAAATTTACCTGAACATGATTTGAATTATTCTGCATCTCGCCTCAGTATTAGATTTTGTGTTTGTTAGTAAAATTTTTAATATAACCAAAAAGATTACTATTGGAAATAAGCCCTGTGTAATAAATATTTTTAGTTCTTATTTGGTATTTTAAAAAGATTCATGTGATATTCTTTTTTTTGGTTCGGAACTATCATTTTGAATAAGAATATTTTTTTTCGTTTTATAACATGAAATGAGTTTTACAGAAAATAGTTTTTGTCATAATTATTAAACAATTGAATACATTTACTCGAAAAAATATCAAGTGACCGTTCTAATCGATTAAATAAATAAAGATGTAAAATGTTAATTAAACTAAATAGTCTACTGGTTGATAACCTGGATAAAGCTCTTAAATTTTATATAGAAATTTTGCGCATTGTAAAAAAACAGAAATTCTGCTTTGTGTATTTAAATGGTTTACAGTAGAATTTTCTGAAGGTCCCGAAAATATTGAGTTAGTACTTGAGTCCAACATTATTCCTGTCGCGAATACATATCAAAAGAGTATTTTTACCATTATTATCTTTTGAGGTTGACGATATAGAAAAAGACCCTGAAAAATTAGGCAAGTTGTGTGTGGTTTTTAAAACGGAATCTACAAAGGCCGGAACAGTGATAATTGCCTTTTGAGGATACTTGCGGCAATTTGTTGCAGATTTATCATGTGTAAATCGGACTGGCCGCTTAAATATTTTTTATTCCCTATTAATTTATAAAACGGGCAGATGTGTAATCTGCCCAAATAATAAAAATTTTAGCAGATGGCTTTGGTATAAGTGTATAAAGATCTATAATCCATCTTTAGCTTGAAGTACTTTTTCAATATTAAATTTTTTCATTTGCATAAAAGCGTTGGTTACTCTTCCCGCTATTTTCGGATCACATAATAATTTGGGAAGGATTTTAGGAATTATTTGCCACGAAAGTCAGAATTTGTCTTTTAACCAGCCGCATTGACCTTCCTCACCTCCATGGGTAAGTTTATCCCAATAATTGTCAATTTCTTCCTGTGTTTCGCAAAACACCTGAAACGAAATAGCTTCATTAAATTTAAATATCGGCCCGCCATTTAAGGCAGTAAAAGATTGTCCATTAATATTGAAGGAGATAGTAAGCACTTCTCCCTCTTTATGTCCGTGAATTTCGGATCCTTCTTTTGTGTATCGGTTTATTGTTTCAATCCGGCTGTTTTTAAAAACGGATATATAAAAATTTACCGCTTCTTCAGCATTATCGTTAAACCAAAGACATGGTGTAATTTGATTCGTCATTTCATAATACCTTTTTTAATGTATTTCCACGTATTTTTTAAAGTTATTTAAAATTGCCTGCCAGCCGCCACGCTGCAATTCTATAGAATTGATCTCCTCGGCTTCGAACGATTCAACTACTTCCGTAGTATCGCCCCGGTCGGAAAAAGTGATTTTTACAATTCTGCCATCACCCAGAGTATAATCTATTTGTTGTTTGTTAATTATATTATCATACACCCCTTCAAAATCAAATCCCATACTTCCGTCTTTAGCCTCCATTCTGTAGTTAAATTTACCGCCGACCCTTAAATCATTTTCAGCTCTTGTACTATGCCAGTCTTCTGAAGCGTAGTTCCAATTCACAACGTCTTCGGGGGTTGTCCAGTTCTTCCATACAATTTCAACAGGCGCATTTATTATTGCCTGTACAGTTATAATTATTTTATTTGTCGGTTCCATTATTTTATTTATCTCCTCATTATATATTTACTTTTCAGTACAGTTAAACATCCATTGAACACCATATTTATCAGTGCAGCTTCCGAAGTAAGCTCCCCAAAACATATCCTGCAGTTCCATAGTGATTTTACCTCCCGCAGATAAATCGTTAAATAGTTTTAGAGTTTCTGCTTTTGTATCCGGCTCAATATTTATATGAACATTATTTCCAAAAATCACATTAAAGCCCATTGATTCCGGCGCGTCTGTGCCCATAAGTATATGCCCCCCGAGAATAGGCAATTCTATGTGCATAATAAGATTTTTGTCTTCCTCAGCAAATGTCGGTTGCCCTTCCATTTCCGGAATATCTTTGAAACGCGCAACTCCGCCGCCGCTGAATTCGCCGCCGAAAACAGATTTATAAAAATTGAAAACCTCTTCCGTATTACGTAGGAAATTTAGGTAAGTGCTTACTCTGGCCATGTTACTTACTCCCATCTTAATGAGCTTTGCTCAATTATATTGATATGATTGAATTAGACAGCTGTTGATTGTGGGGCTGTAATAAAACAACACTTAAGCTTTCCTTTTTAATCTGTTATTTAAAATTGCTTTTTAAGAATTTTTTGAACGTACCACATTAAATATAATAGAAAAATCGGATATGGTGTGTTTTATATTTGATGAATAAAGAAGATTTTTTTTACTAAAATAATTTTATACCATATTTGTTAAACGTCTAACGTTTTTACCATGATTGACACAATTTCTTATTTTTATTTTATCATGTTATCTGAGAATGGGTTTTAATAATTAATTCCAATTCTCCTAAAAACAGCTAGTGATATAGTGTGTTAAATCTTAAATAATCGAGTAAACAAAAAATGTCCAGATAATATTATTGACTGTTTTGCTTTCGCGAATTTTAATCTGTGTTTTCGCACGGGAAAATAATAGGATGTTTCCAAAGAAGAGACTGGCGAAATTATCGGCGATATTTTAATTTATTCTTATAATGAAATATATTCCAGCGGTTGGTAGGAATTAATGATACTGATGGGATTAATTATTATCAATTATTTCCGATGAATGAATTCAACCAAATCTTTGATGCAGTTAAAATATTTTTATTAAATATAAAAATAGGGCAGATCGGTAATCTGCCCCTCAATAATTAAAAAAAGAATGCACTTAATATCAATTTAAACCGCGTTTCTCCAATAGAGGTTCAATTTCCGGGGCTTTGCCTCTGAATTGTTCATATAGTTTCATAGCGTCCTCAGTGCCTCCGGCCGAAAGTATATATTTTCTGTATTTACCTGCCAAATCCTGGTTGTAAACATCGCCAGTCTCTTCGAAAGCGCGGAAGGCGTCGGCGTCTAATACTTCAGCCCATATATAGCTGTAATAACCCGAAGAATAACCTCCACTGAAAATATGATTGAAGTATGTACTTCTGTAACGTGAAATTATTTCGGGAATCATACCTCTTTTTGAAAGCGATTTCTTTTCGAAATCACTTGCGTTTTGTTCCGTTGTATCCGTTATTGTATGCCAGTCCATATCCAGAAAAGATGCGGCAAGATACTCAACAGTAGCAAATCCCTGATTAAACTTTCCGGAGTTGTTGATTTTTTGAATCAGTTCATCCGGTAACGGCTCACCTGTAATATAATGGAACGCGTACTCTTTAAGAACAACAGGATTCATGCACCAGTTTTCCATTATCTGCGAAGGAAATTCTACAAAATCTCTTGGAGTTGACGTACCGGAAAGTGATTCGTAAGTGCAGTTGGATAACATTCCGTGCAGCGCGTGACCGAATTCGTGGAAAAGAGTGTTAACATCATCAACGCTTATAAGCGATGGTTTATCACCTGTTGGTTTTGCAAAGTTTCCTACATTATAAACGATTGGGTGGATAAATTTGCCGTCTTTTTTACTTTGTTTTGTAAACACATCCATCCAAGCGCCACCGCGTTTACTATCCCTCGGAAAATAGTCGGTATAGAGAATTGCAATATGACTGCCGTCTTTATCTTTCACCTCAAAAGTTTTTACATCCGGGTGATATTTTGGAATGTCGTTTCTTTCTTCGAATGTTATTCCCCAAAGTTTTGTTGATAATCCGAAAACTCCTTTAATAACATTTTCTACCTTAAAATATGGTCTTAGCTCCTCTTCGTCTAAGTCATATTTGGCTTTTTTAACTTTATCGGCATAATACCACCAATCCCAGGATTGTAATTTGAAGTTTCCGCCTTCGTTGTCAATTATTTTCTGCATATCGGCTCTTTCTTTTTTTGCTACTTCCAAAGCTGGAGTCCACAGTTTATTCAATAAGTCATAAACTTGTTCGGGAGTTTTAGCCATCTCATCATCCAAAACATAATTTGCATGGGTAGTGTACCCTAAAAGATTTGCTTTTTTCAAACGAAGTGACGCTATTCTGGATAATATTTTTTTATTATCCAAAGAATCGTCGTTATCACCTCTATTTATATATGCTTTGTAAAGTTTCTCTCTTAAATCCCTTCGGGTGGAGTATGTTAGAAACGGGTACATACTTGGTCGTTGAATTGTGTATACCCATTTTCCGGAATATCCTTTTTCGGCTGCTTCTGAAGCGCCCATTTCTTTTATAGTTTCTGGTAGTCCGGCAAGCTCTTCTTCGGTGTTCAGTACAAGTTCATATTTATTTGTTTCTTTTAAAACATTTTCACCGAACTGCAAAGACAGCATAGAAAGTTCTTCGTTTATTTTCCGAAACTCCTCTTTATCTTTATCTATTAAATTGGCTCCTCCACGAACAAAACTTTTATAATATTCATCCAGTAATCTAGATTGCTCGGTAGTTAATTTAAGATTATCTTTTTGTTCGTAAACCGTTTTAACTCTTTTAAACAATTCGGGATTTAAATTTATATCATCCTGATGTTTGGAAAGCATTGGTGTAACTTCTTTTGAAATATCCTGCAATTCATCGTTGGTCATAGCTTCACTCATCGCAGCAAATACACGACTGACTCGGGTAAGTAACTCACCGCTGTATTCTAACTCTTCAATTGTATTTTGGAAAGTTGGCTTTTCAGCGTTCTTGATAATCGCTTCCACTTCTGCTGTATGTTTTTCTATTGCAGCTTTAAAGGCAGGCAAATAATTTTCTTGTTTTATTTTATCGAAAGGGGGTGTGCCAAACGGTGTATTCCATTCCTGCAGGAGCGGATTTTTTTCTTCCATTGTAAAAGACATAAGCAGAAATCCTATAATTGTTGTCATTAAAATCTTTTTGACCATATTAAATCCTCTAATAATTTTTTTCAATAATGATAAAGATACAAATTTTCCGAATTCTTCTTAGATACATCTCAATTCAAAAATTTTCATTCGGTTTCAGATGATTATACAATATTTTTTTTTTAATTTGACAGCATAAAGTTTTAATGAATATTTTCACCTACTCTTCTCAATACCTTATATATACTCAAGGGTTACGATTTTCAGTTACCCAACTGCTGTTTCTGATACAGAAAATTTCTCTGATTTATTAAAGTCTATCTTTTCGCAAAAATTATTTTTCTCATGTGAAAGACGGATGGATCCATAAACAAAAATATTTCGCTAATCAATGATTCTAAGATTTTCTAACAATTTATAACAATTAATATTTTAATGAAGTTCCGATTTGGCAGCATGGCTTTGTTTTGAGAAACATAAAATATTCTTCGTAATTAATATTGAAGGACAACAGTAATGGGTTTGTAAATGATTAAGATACTTGCCCAGATGTTGAACGAATTTAACAAAGAAGTTAAAGGGAATTCAACTGTTCTTATAAAATTTTCATCGAAAGCCTTTGATGTGGAGAAGGAATTACTAAAAAAATATGTTCAAAGAGATTTAATGGAGAAATAGTCGCACAAGAATTCAATTTTTTGGTCGGACAGCGTAAAGCTATAATCGAAAACAATTTGCTCGAATCCGGCGTTTTATCAATAATAGAACTTCAAAAAGGTATAAACGCAGCTTTAAATGTTTTGAGCAAAATAGTGTTGTCCGCCGTAACAATTTAGCGGGAGTAATAAAATGACGAACGAAAACAATCAATCGTCGAACTGCAATGAAAAAGATATACTTAGAACCAAATGGAGAAGAATATTAACCGCTTATTTTATTACAATTGTTGCATTGCTCTCAATGGTTTTAAGCACAAATTGGCCTTCAGATGCGCAAATAAACAAATTTAATCCCGGCCGGGACACTACCTATACACCAACAAATGGTATTGTCAGATTAAACGAATCAGAAATTAACGATTCAATCCAAACATCAGAATCGACCCAACTCGACTTTAACATGAAGCCAAATTCCAAATCCGAAAATCAACCCGTTGAACCTGTTTCAAGCGGCCAAATGATTTTATTGGTTGTAATTGTTGGGGCTTTCGGAGCTTGTTTGCACGGCTTGGCTTCATTAGGTGAATATGTTGGAAATAAGGATTTTAACGAGAATTGGATAATCTGGTATATATCACGTCCGTTTGTAGGGGGTTTACTTTCATTATTATTCTTTTTCATTTTCCTTTGGGGCTTCGACTTCGGAATTAAAGACCCGAACGGATTTTACGGACTAATCGCCTTATCTGGACTTGTTGGACTGTTTTCCAAGCAGGCTATGTACAAACTTAGCGACATTTTTGATGTTGTATTTCAAAGCAAAAAGGAGGAACAATTAAAAAACAAACTTGAAGTGAAAAACCCAGTGCCGGATATTTTAAAAACAGTACCCCATGAATTAAGAAAAGGGGATGATGGCACTGAAATAAAAATAGAAGGCTGTGATTTTATAAAAGAATCTATAGTACGCGCAAACGGAAAAGATTTGCCCACAACATTTGTAAATAGTAAAAATTTGAGTGCCAAACTTGTGGATATAAACTTGACGAAAACGGATATCTTAAAATTAACTGTATTCAATCCACCGCCTCAGGGAGGAATTTCGCGCGTATTTGAAATTGCAGTTAAATAATTATTTCATTCAGTCGAAAATTTATTTAGAAATAGTTTAATTATGTGCTGATTTATAGTGTTTAGTAACAACTTTTTATACTATGTTTTACTGATTCAAAGTAGTATTCTCTCTGAGTCTAACCACCATAGGTTTTCCAAAATTATAAATAATTTAAAATAACACTTAAGTTTTTAAGAGGTTTTTATTAAAAGAAATTGGTAAATGGAAGGGTAAATCAATCTAAGTTAAGCATATAATAATAGATGAAGTGACTGGAAAATTTTTTCGATAATATTCCAATTCCAAAAGAACATTTTATTCATATTAGGTTTGTTTTGTAACTAAAAATTGTTTTTGAGGCAATGCAATATTCATAATTTTTTGCCTATTTTGGTAGTTGTTCATATTATTCTGTTCTATTAAACACAACGTTTATGACATCCAAAAAAGAAAAATATATTAAAGCTTTAAAGTCCGAAAGAAATCTAGCGGCATTTATCCTAAATGAATCTAATTTCCCCGGTCCAGAATTGAATATTGAACTTGCGTATGCAATTTCTGAAGTGGCGGATGAAAAAATTGTTTTAGCGCTCCTAAAGTTTGAAGAAGTGATTGCCCCTTCTGATGATCCAAATGAATTTTTATGTTTTTGCGGTGTTTTAGCCCTTGGCAAGCAAATAATTAATGGAAAAGAAATTTATTTTGATTGTTTACGAAAGTTTGCTTCTGATCCGCGGTGGCTTATAAGAGATGCGGTCGTTAAAGCATTGCGGCAAATTGGACAAAACAATATGACGTATTTATTAGAAAAGACATCATCCTGGGCTGATGGTAACTTATACGAAAGATGCGCTTTACTAGATGCAATTTGTGATCCATCACTTTTTGTGGACACTTTTAGTTTTGCATCCGCATTAACAACAATATATAAAATATCGGTATCGCTATCTGCGGTAGAACACCCAGCTAATGAAATGTTCCTGGCGTTAAGGAGAACTCTCAGTTTATGTTGGAGTGAACTATTAATTGTATACCCGGGTGCCAGGGAATCATTTGAAAAATTGACCAATATCGACAATGAAGATATTCGTTGGATTATTTCGGAAAATTTGAAGAACAAAAATCTGATAGATTTTAATCCGACATGGGCAGCAGGATTATCTCATTGAGCAAATAGTTAATTAATATGTTTTACGTTTTTGTGTAAAAAAAATTGATTTTATAGTGTGATCGAAGTTTATCTTTTCAGAGCCGATTGTTAGGTTTAAGTTAGAAGATAATTCTCTTAATTGTATTCAATTTATTATCCATTTATACATAGAGGATTTATTATGGCTGTAATCAACATGAAATACCTTTATCACGAAATTAGCGTTAATGCTAACGTTAACGAAGTATTTAACACATGGGTTACAAAAGAAGGATTGGAATCTTTTTTTGCGCCCAAATGCTCAGTGGATCCAAAAATTGATGGTTTGTTTGAAATTCTTTTCGATTTGGATGCCGAGCCGGGATCACGAGGGGCGGAAAATCAGCGCGTGATGGCTTTTGAAAAAGACAAAATGATATCTTTTTCGTGGAATAACCCTCCCGCATTTCCGGAAATTCAAATGCAGAGAACCTTGGTTACATTAAAATTCCATTCATTAGGAACCGGCCGAACTTTAATTCAATTCTGCCAAACAGGTTGGGGCGACGGTCAACACTGGGATAAAGCATTAGAATATTTCAACAAAGCCTGGAAAAAGGTCGTCTTTCCTCGATTAGAGTGGCGTTTTGAAAATGGACCGATAGATTGGAGTAATCCTCCGAAATTTTAAATTGAACACTCAAATTCGATGATCAAAATCACATAGACTAATATCAGATATTAATAAATTTTGTCCGTTTATTTTAAAAAAATTTTTGTCTTAAAATGACAGGGGAAAACATTATACGAATTTTGTAAACTAAGGAAAACAGCATGGTAAATAAAATAGAGATAGCTCCTAACGGAGCCGAGTTATCAAAAATTGTTTTGGGGTTATGGCGTTTGAATAAATGGAACGTAAATAAATCTCAACTTGAAAATATAATTCGATCATCAATAGATTTAGGCATCGTCTCTTTCGATCACGCCGATATTTATGGAGGCTTTACTTGCGAGGAATTATTTGGCGATGTTTTAAAAACATCGGCGGATATACGTAAAAAGATTCAACTAGTTACAAAATGTGGAATTATTTATCCTTCCCCCCAAAGACCTCAATATAAATTTCATTACTACGACACCTCAAAAGACCATATAATTGAATCTGCTGAACGTTCATTAAAAAACTTCGGAACTGATTATTTGGATGTATTGCTTATTCATAGGGTAGACGCACTTATGAATGCCGATGAGGTTGCAGAGGCTTTTAACATTCTAAAAAATGAAGGGAAAGTATTAAACTTCGGCACATCCAATTTTTTGCCAGCGCAGTTCGCTTTATTACAATCCCGTTTGGATTTTTCGTTAGTAACCAATCAAGTTGAATTTTCCGCATTGCATATGGACCCAATGGAGGACGGCACGTTCGATTATATGCAGCAGTTGAAGGTTTCGCCAATGATTTGGTCTCCTCTTGCCGGAGGAAGGATATTCAATGAAGAATCGGAAGCAGCCCAGCGTGTCCGCCAAACTTTTGCTGAGATTTCACCAAAATATAATAATGCTCCGATGGATCAATTAGCCCTGGCGTGGGTTAACAGACATCCTTCTAATCCAATAACAGTTATTGGAACAGGTAATATAGATAGGATAAAAGGCGCTGCATATGCAACTGAAATTGTTTTGAGCCGAGAAGATTGGTTTAAGGTATGGACCGCCAGTAAAGGTTACGAGGTACCATAAAATATATCTTGTTGAAATTAGAACATTTTTATTTTCCATTCGTCTACACATTATCTTATTATGATGTGGGATTTAAAATGTCTTCAAATCAATTTGTTAAATGTAAAGGCTGCGGGGCTTTGGTTTTGAATGTAAACGGCCCCGTTCACAAATACATTGGCGCGGTGGCCGGCTGCTGGAACATTTATTGTAAAATATTGAAACGCGAATACGGGGAATATAATCGTACAGATATTCATAGATTAACGGTAGATACATATTCTGTTCAACATCCGGGCAATAAATCACTCCTAACAATACAGTCTATGGCTGTTCATCTATTGGGATTGTATTACTGCATAGAAAAAGGATTTTCGTCGGAAGAAGTAACAGAAATAGTCCGCCGCTCACTAAAAAATAAATCTCAATTTTATTGGTTGGAGCCGCCTAAAAAACAAAGTTACTTAAATATTGTTGATGTATTTAAAACTAAAAACTTTACTGAACACGAAGGAATAGTTCGTGATTGGGCATTCCAAACATGGAAGGACTGGCAAGAATATCATAATATAATTAATAAGTGGGCTATTAAATAAGTTATATCTTTCTTCTTTTATTTCCACTTCCCCTTTTTTTATTTAATTTATTTGCGCAGATTTATTTCGTATAACAATTATTAAATAAAAAATGTCAAATTATTCATTTCCCGTCTTAGATTTTAACAGCAAGTCCGAATCGATGCAAACTATAAAAATTTATGCTCAACTCCTGTCGGAAATCAAACGCCATTTTACTCCGCCTCAAAAATACAAAGACGAACAAACGTTACAAATTTATGCCAAAGGATATACTACTTCTACAATTCCCGTAATAGCCGGCGGAAAAGTTGAAACACTAGACCTTAACTTAAATTTTCTAGAACATCAATTGAAAATATTTTGTGGAAAAGCGCGTTTAAGTGTGGATTTGCAAAATAAATCCATAATGTCATTCAATAATGAACTGTGTTTACTGCTTAACGGTTTATCCGTAGATTGCCATTTTATTAGTTTAAAATTTTCCGACAACAGGCAATTGTATTATAATCCATCGGTAATACTTGATTATTGGAAAGTTATTAATCAGGTATATTTTATAATGCTCCATTTTAAAAGCGGTATTATGAATGAAACCAGCTGTATATATTTTGATCCTGAAAAATTAAGCTTGGGGTTGCTGTTATTTACCGGAAAAATAATTGATGGGAAAGAGAGTAAAAATTGGCTGGATTCACAAGAAAATATATCGATTGAATTTTCCACAGGAAACGAAATTTACTGTGATCCGTTTTTTTCAATAAGTTGTAATTCAGAAAACGAAAATACATTTTACCTTTCGTATGAAGAATTTAGAAACAGAGAAAATCCGAATCTCTATATAATTAATATTTTTAATTCAAAATTACCACAAACAATAAAACGAATCTAAAATGAAAACACCTAGTATTATTTTCTTAATAATAATTTTAAGTACCATTATGAACGCTCAAACGGAACAAACTTTAACTGACCAGTTTGAAAAAAGATCTTTTAGATACGACACTACATCAATCAACTATAGATTTTTTATTCCCGAAAATTTAACAGACCAAGTTAAGTACCCATTGGTGTTAACATTGCACGGCTCGGGCGAACGAGGCAGCGACAACGAAATACAAATTGCAGTGCACGGTCTGGCTACAACCTGGGCTGACAGTGCTACCCAGATGAAATATAAATGTTTTGTTGTTTCGCCCCAATGTCCGGAAAACAACCGATGGGTAGACGCTGAATGGAAAAACTCTTCGGTTGAACAGGACACAATTAAAATAAGCAACGAACTTGAAACTGTAATCCACCTTATAGATTCCTTAGTTTTGCAGTACCCAATAGATACAGATAGAATTTATTTAACCGGTCTATCTATGGGTGGATTTGGCACATGGGACTTGATAACGCGATTCCCCCATAAATTTGCCGCGGCAATTCCAATGAGCGGAGCCGGTGATCCTACGAAAGCGGAGTTGATTAAGCACATACCCCTTTGGGTTTTCCATGGTGATCTTGATACAGCCGTTCCGGTAGATGGTTCAAGGAAGATGGTAGAAGCATTACAAGCCTGCAGCGGAGATGTTATTTATACGGAACTGCCCAACATGGGACATGTTATTTGGAAAGAAAATTACGAAAATCCCCTCTTGATTGATTGGCTGTTTAGTAAAATACGCAAATAGTGTCAGCTTATTTTATTCATATGCGCTTTCTGATTACTTAGGTTAAGTGCAGATAAAAATTTCGCTGAGTCCAAACTGAGCAATGAATATGTTTATTATATTCTTTTGGCTACTAAACTATAAAATTGTTTTTTTTTAATCGAATTGTAGATGCCAATAATTTTGTATGAAGAGGTATGTTATTCTAAGCTCTTACTTCTATTTTGCTAACTTGGAAGTTTGTGTGATTCTGTAATAAGTTCAGTAAATAGAGAATTTTTTGACGTGACAAACTCGTTTATTTTTCATAAAGAAAATCATTATGTACTGCAGCAATAAAAATGACTGCCGGTTATTTTTTAATGAGGATCCATCGATCGATGAGACCTCAAAAAAAACAGCTGAGTATTTATTTAATGTTTTTAAAGGGCGCGAAGGAAATATTATTATTTCTATCGCGGGGCCAGGCGGATCGGGAAAGTCTACTTTTGCAAACCAACTTTCAAAATATTTAACGGATAGCCAAATATTGCATTTAGATGATTACAGGAAACCGCGCTATCAAAGAATTGAATCGGGATTATTAGGGTCGAATCCTAGTGCTAACAATGTAGAGCTTTTAATCGAACATATTAAAAACATAATAACCGGTATATCATTCAATAAACCTCTTTACAATCCAGTTACAGGCTCATCGGATAGTTTTGAGAAATACTCTCCGCAAAAATTTAACATTCTTGAAGGCGAATTATCCCTTTCTGAAGAATTAATAGGCTTATCAGATTTTATTGTAATTTTAAACTGCAGTTGGCTTATACAGTTTAATAATCGTTTTAAACGTGATACCTTACAAAGACGATATAGCATTAAAAAAGCTATTGCGGTATTTATCCGCAGCAACATATTAGATTTTATCAAATTTTACAGACCTAATTATAATTTCGCGCACTTAATCATTAAAAGAATTTCTAAGAACAGGTACCGCATAATTAATTAAACATATAATTTTGTCATGTTCCTTCAAAAGATATTATGCTTTTTAATTATTCTTTATAATAGTTGTGGAATAAGTAACAAACGAATTTTATATTCATAATAGTTTTATTCCTTCTCAATGTTCAACAGTCCGGTTTTTTGTAAAAGCCACTGCTTTTTTTTGATAAGGGGTTTGATTTCAATTAGGCATTCTGTGGATTTAATTAAATCTAGGAGTATACGATGTCAAAAAAGAAGAAGCATTCAAAAGAAGAATCCGCAGAAGAGCCGGATGTAAAAAAGGAGAATAAAAAACTTTCTAAGAATATATACGAAAAAGAGCTGGCTAAACTCCAGGTGGAATTGGTAAAACTACAGGAGTGGATAAAACACGAAAAATTAAAAGTAGTAGTTATTTTTGAAGGTCGGGACGCAGCAGGCAAAGGCGGAACGATAAAACGTATTATGGATAAATTAAATCCTCGTATTTGCCGTGTAGTTGCATTGGGTGTCCCTACAGAACGAGAGAAAGCTCAATGGTATTTTCAGAGATATACAACTCAATTACCTGCCGCCGGAGAGATGGTCCTTTTTGACAGGAGCTGGTATAATCGGGGCGGCGTTGAAAGGGTAATGGGTTTTTGTACAGAAGAAGAATATAAGGAGTTTACAAGATCTTGTCCGGAGTTTGAACGTATGCTCGTGCGCTCTGGTATTATACTTATCAAATACTGGTTCTCTGTAAGTGATGAAGAGCAGGAAAAAAGATTTCAGCAAAGAATCAGAGATCCGCGTCGCAGGTGGAAACTAAGCCCGATGGATCTTAAATCACGCGAATTATGGGAAGATTATTCCAAAGCTAAAGACGAGATGTTTAATTTTACGGATATAAAACAAGCTCCATGGTTTGTTGTGAACGCCGATGACAAAAAGCGAGCCCGATTAAACACTATTGCTCACTTGCTAAGTATGATAGAATACAAGGATCTTACTCCTCAGCCGTTAAAACTTCCTCCCAGAATTAAAGAGAAAGGTTATGAGCGTCCCCCAATAACAGATCAGACTTTTATTCCCGAAATTTATTAATTGGATATCTAATGAAAAAAATTAATCGTCGAAAATTTCTTGAGAATTCAACTTTATTAACCGCATCTACATTTGTTTTAGGTGCTGCCGGTATTCCCGCAATCACATGGAAAGGCAATAGTTTCGATATAGTTATTTCAAATGGATTAATAATAGACGGCACAGGTTCAAAAGAATTCCGTGCCGATATTGGTATTAAGGATGGCAAAATATTGGCTTTAGAAAATCTGAAAAGCGCCTCAGCCGATAGAATTATAGACGCAACCGGGTTAAAGGTTACCCCCGGTTTTATTGATATTCACACTCATACCGATCTTGGAGTTTTAAGTAATCCCAATGGTGAAAGTAAAGTCAGACAAGGAATTACTCTGGAAATAAGCGGAAATTGCGGTGAATCTTTCGCGCCGGTAAATCCTGAAAAACTTTCCGAAATAAACGAAAGATTTGAAGAAAAGTACGGGACAACCGTAGCGAATAATTCGATGGGTGCTTTTTTAAATATGCTTTCGGGACAAAAATTTTCAGTTAATCAGGCCACTCTTTTAGGTTTGGGAACAATAAGAGAAATCTGTGTAGGAATGGACGATAGGCCGGCAACAGTCGATGAAATGCGCAGAATGAAGTATGAAATTCAAAAAGCTATTGAGGAAGGTGCTTTTGGTTTAGCTTCTGGCTTAGAGTACACTCCAGGAAGTTTTGCCTCCACAGAAGAATTAATTGAAGTCTGCGGATCGGTGCCACAGGGTAAAACAAAATTATACGCCACTCACATGAGAAACGAAGATGATTTTGGCGAGGAGGCTGTTGATGAGGCGATTAAAATAGCCTTAGAGTCCGGCTGCAGACTGCAGATGTCACACTTAAAAGCTTCCGGCAAATCTAACTGGCACAAAGCAGAATCTCTATTGAATAAAATGGATGAGGCTGTAAAAAACGGTTTGGAAGTCCACGCGGATAGATATACCTATGTCGCTTACCACACGGGACTTGGAAATCTTTTCCCCTTATGGGCCAGAGACGGCGGTAACGAATCATTTATACAGCGTCTGCAAAATGATTCCCTCCTGATTGAGATGAGAAAATACTCAGATAAAAAAGCTATGAATCTTGACGGTGATTGGGCGGGTGTTGTAATCAGCGGAATTAATAACACCGATTATCAAATATTTAAGGGAAAGTCGATAAAAGAAATTTCGCAACAACTTGGCAAAGATCCATTTGACACAGCCGTAGATCTTTTAATAAATTCAAGCGCCGATGTTTCTATGGTTGGTTTTGGAATGAGCGAAAAATCCACAGAAAAAATACTTTCTCATCCACGTGTTATGATCGCCTCTGATGCCGGCGCTCATGCACCATATCCGCCTATGAACAATCGAATTGCTCACCCCCGTGCTTACGGCACTTTTCCGCGGGCTATTGGCAAATATGTACGCGAACGCAACATTTGCTCTCTTGAAGAAATGATAAAAAAAATGACTTCCATGCCGGCGGATAAGTTATTCATTAAAAATCGAGGTAGAATTAAACAGAATAATTTTGCCGATATAACAATATTTGATTTTAATACTATTGAAGACCGTGCCACATTTCTGGATCCTCACCAATATCCAAAAGGTATTCCTTACGTTATTGTTAACGGCAAGGTAGTTATTGACGAGGGACGACATACGGGAGAGAGACCCGGCGTTTTATTAAAATCCTAAATTTATTTGTTTATACTTTTGACCAATTGTTACCTGTTGATTTGTTTAGGGATTACTTTTTCATATTAAACTATGTTATATTTGCACTCAAAAATTAAACCATTAAGCCGCCCGAGGTTCAATAATGATAAGTAAAGAATTATTAGACATTTTATGTTGCCCGGAATCCAAAGCTGATTTAGTGCTTGAGGGTGATACCCTTGTATCCACAGATATTAATACTCGACGAAGGTATAAAATTGAGGATGATATTCCTATTATGCTTATTGAGGAATCGGAACAGCTGGATATGGAAACGTGGCTGTCTTTAATGCAGAAACACGGAATAACAGTTAAACAATAGATAAAACCATTCTAGTTAATACTTACCAATAAAAAGAAATCTGAAAAATGATAATTAAAACAGACAAATCCGAAATAATGGACTTCTTCCAGGATGCATCAAATTTTAAAGGCGATTGTGACGCGGTATACTTTCCCAAAGAGGCCGAAGAAGTTAAACAAATTTTAATTGACGCGAACAAAAACAGAACTCACGTTACAATATCTGGCAATGGTACCGGACTTACCGGTGCAAGAGTGCCCGAAGATGGAATTGTAATTTCTACTAATCTGTTGAATAAAATAATAGAGATAAACGAAACCAATAAATACGCTGTTATTGAACCGGGAGTGATTTTAAAAGATTTTCAGGATCTTGTTGAATCCAAAGGCTTGTTTTATCCTCCGGATCCAACAGAACGGAATTGTTTTGTAGGCGCGACAGTAGCAAATAATTCTTCCGGAGCAAAAACATTTAAATACGGACCGACACGTGATTATGTTGAAGCCGCAAATATTATTTTGCCCGATGGTGAAGAAGTTTATTTGAATAGAGGCGACGTATACGCTGTAGATAACATCTTATCGTTTATTACAAAGAGCGGTAAATTAATTAAATTGAATTTGCCGGCGCATCCAATGCCCGAAACCAAACACACCGCGGGTTATTATTATAAACCAGGCATGGATGCTATTGACTTGTTTATAGGGTCAGAAGGAACGTTAGGATTTTTAAGCAAAATAAAACTTAAACTTATTGATTTGCCTCGAAACATTCTTTCGAGCATAATCTTTTTTGATGACGAGATGGACGCGTTAAACTTTATTACGGAAGTGCGCGAATCCTCAAAAAGTAATAGAAATAGTAATGATCTTTCTCTTATTAATGCGCTTGGTTTGGAATTCTTCGATAATAATTCATTAAAATTTATGATTGAAGAATATACTCAAATTCCCCAAACAGCTAATGCCGCAGTTTGGTTTGAACAAGAAATTGACGACGTCAGCGAAGAAGAAGCCCTTAACAACTGGATGGAGCTAATAGAAAAAAACAATGGTGATCTGGAAACCGCCTGGATAGCTACAAACGAAAAGGATAGAACAAAATTTAAAGATTTCAGACACGCCATTTCATGGAAAGTTACTGAATATATTACTCGCGAAAACGTACGCAAGGTTGGCACAGACACAGCCGTTCCCGACAATAAATTTTTAGAATATTATGATTATATTATAACCACCGTTAAATCGAACGGATTAAATTATATCTGCTACGGACATGCTGGAAATTCTCATGTGCATTTGAACATGTTGCCCAAAAACGAAACCGAATATTTAAAAGCTCGAAAAATTTATGCCGATTTATGCTCGAAAGCCGTTGAAATGAAAGGAACTATTTCAGCCGAACATGGTATTGGTAAACTGAAACGAAATTTCCTAAACATAATGTTCAATGAAACTGAAATTAAAGAAATGGCGCAACTTAAAAAGGCGCTGGACCCTAATTTAATCTTGGGTATAGGCAATATATTTGAAACAAACTATTTTGATGAAAAATAAATTATTTATCTTACTTTTTTGCTCGGTGTGTTTATTCGTTATGCTGGTTTTTTCCAATTCACTCCAGGCACAAGAAAACCAATTAAATCTTGAAAACAAGTATCAACTTGCCAGGAATTACGAACAAGCAGGCGATTATAGCCGGGCAGAATCTATTTATATCGATTTATTAAAAATTCAACCATGGAATCAAACCTATATAATTGCCCTCAATAATCTTTATCTTCAGTTTAAAAAGTACGATCAATCTATTAAATTGCTCGAAAACAGCTTAAAATTGAACGTAAATGACGTTAATGCTTATGGATTGCTCGGAACCACATTTTATGTTATGGGACGCCAAAATGATGCATTTAACACCTGGAATAAGGGTCTCGAAATAAACGCTGGTAATCAGATTAATTACAGAATAATTGCGAATTATGCATTAGAAAATCGTGCGTTCGATAAAGCCATTGAGTATTTGCTGAGAGGAAAAGAAAAGTCCTCCGATCCAAAAATATTTTCGTACGATCTGGCAAATATTTATGCCGCCAACATGCAGTACAATTTAGCAGTTGATGAGTTTTGTTTATTGGTTATAAACGATCCGCTACAGCTCGAAGTGGTTAAAAACAGAATTGCCATCTTTTTGAGTCGGCCGGGTGCGGGTGAAGCTGCTGAATCATCAATACAGAACTTTATTGCTTCTTCAGATAATAGAACACTTAAAGAACTGCTGGCCTTTGTTTATATTAGCAATAAAAATTATGATACGGCTTTTAATATTATTCAGGAGATAGATAAAACCTCGGACGCGAAAGGTGCTGTCCTATATTCATATGCGCAGCAGTTATATAATGATAATATTTTTGACACTGCGTCAAAATGTTATGCCGCGATAATCAACAATTATAAGTCCTCGCCTTATTTTCCAAGCGCAAAAATAGGCTTTGCAAAAACATTACAATCATCTGTTGAGAGTAATATTGAATCCGAAAATCCAAGCTGGAAACAAGTTTCCGACTATGACATATCCAACGCGGAAAAATTTGAGAAAGTAATAAAGCAGTATCGCGAAATAATTGAAACGTTTCCTAACTCTCAAATGTCTGCTGAAGCTATATATCGTTTGGCTGAAATTAAATTCCACAAACAATTGGAAATTGAGGAAGCTATTGAGCTGCTTTCCTCCATCGATGGAGGTCAGCTAAATTATTCTGTTTATCCAGCGGCCACTGAGTTATTAGGTGACATTAATGTTTACATGGGGAACTTATCTAAGGCGGAAGTCTATTTCCAGAAAGCTTTTTCATTAAACAATAAAAATGATATTAATCAAAATCGAATTCTATTTAAGCTGGCAAAATTGTATTTTTGGCAGGGTCGTTTTACTGTTGCGGGCAATAATCTTTCAAAAGGGACAAAAAATCTTAATAATGATTTTGCCAACGACGCGCTTGAACTTGAGCTTTTAATAACAACAAATAAACAGGATTCACTTAACCTGGCCAAATATGCCTCTGCTTCTTTTTTAGAGGAACAAAAAAAATTTTCGGAAGCATCTTCTATTTATAAAGAACTTTTCGATAATAAATCGTTGTTATTCATAAGTAAGCTGTCGGCTTACAATTTAGCAGAAATGTTGGTTGCACAAAATTTGTACGACGATGCATTAAATGTTCTTACTGAAATTATTGAAAATGACGATTCCGGCTTGATTAATGACAAAAGTTATTTTCTTAGCGCTCAAATTTTTCAGTTTGCGCTTAATAACAGTAACAAAGCGATCAAGTTCTACCAAAATATACTTGAGTTTTATCCAAACTCATTATATTTTGACAGATCTCGTGAATTAATTCAAAGACTAAATAATAAAGATGGCATTACTAAATGAGCAAAAACGAAGACAATAAATCCGTTAAATGTTCCTTTTGCGGTAGAGACGGAAGCGAAGTGACCAGTATGGTTGCTGGTCCTGATGTATATATCTGTGATATTTGTATAAAAACAAGCGTTGATATATTAAAAAATAATATTGCTGCTTTCAGTTCGAAACCGGTAGGAAAATCAAGTTTAACACCCGAATCCCTGCATAAAAATTTGGATGAATATGTAATTGGACAGGACCTCGCAAAAAAAGTGCTTGCGGTTGCAGTATATAATCATTTCAAACGTATTAATGCTAGCGCAAGTTTTTTTGAACTCGATGACGTGGAAATTGAGAAAAGCAATATCCTTTTGGTCGGTCCGACGGGTGTAGGAAAAACTTTAATTGCCCAGACTTTAGCAAAAATATTGGATGTTCCATTTGCAATTGCGGATGCAACCACTTTAACCGAAGCAGGTTATGTGGGCGATGACGTTGAAACCGTTCTTGTGCGTATACTTCAGGCCGCCGATTATAATCTTGAAAAAGCCCAAAAGGGTATTATTTATATAGACGAAATAGATAAAATTGCGCGTAAAAGCGAAAGTGTTTCTATTACAAGAGATGTTTCCGGTGAAGGAGTACAACAGGCGCTTCTTAAAATCTTAGAAGGAACCGTTGCCGGTGTCCCTCCAAGAGGCGGGAGAAAACATCCCGAACAAAGTTTAATCAATATTAATACAAAAAATATATTGTTTATTTGTGGCGGTGCTTTCGACGGTATAGAGCCTATAATAGCCTCGAGAATAAATAAAAATACTCTCGGTTTTGATATTGAGGTCGATCAAAAAGATCATTTCGAAAAAGATGATCTTTTAGCAAAAATTCAGCCGGAAGATCTGATTCGTTACGGACTTATTCCTGAACTGGTAGGACGTTTACCTATGGTTGCGCCGTTAAGATCCTTGAACGAAGAAGCAATGAAAAATATACTTACTGAACCAAAGAATGCGATAATAAAACAGTTTAAAAAATTATTTATGTTGGAAGGTGTGGAATTGGAGTTCGACGATCTTGCTGTTTCAGCAATTGTAAAAAAAGCCATGGAAAGAAAAACAGGCGCGAGGGCTTTGCGTTCAATTGTTGAATCAATCCTTTTAGATATTATGTACGAACTGCCTAATAAAGAGAATATCGACAAGTGTCTTATAACAAAAGATACCGTTGAAGAACAGTCTAAACCGATTTATATCGAATCCGACCGTAAATCTGCTTAGTTTTATAAAGATTATTTTTCTAATTTCCGGACATTGTCCGGAAATTTATTCTTAAATAACGAATCTATTTTAATCGGGTATTATACCGACTGGTTCAACAGAATACCGAACTTTTTGACCATTCCATTTTTATTCCGATATCTTTATTTTAGAACACCATATTTAAACTGGGTGTTTGTATAAGTTGTCCAGCGGCTATATTGATCGCATATTTTTTATAATTTGATAATTAAAATGAATTGCAATGATTAAAAAAACTGCTCTTGTTTTATTCTTTCTGTCATGCTTTTCAATTTTTGCTCAGCAAAAACTTCTCATTTTTATGGATCTTGAACAACAAGATCACCTGAAAGCTTATGGCTTAACATTCAATCAATTAAAAAATGGGGCTACCGCCGATTGGCTTTTAAATTACAGGGGCGGTTCTTTTATGCTCGATTATTCTGAAGAATTTGCCCTAAAATGCAGAATTAAAGGCGTGGGCTTTAAAGTCCTAAGCGCTAACGAAGCTGTTCAGATTTATGCTTTTGTGCAAAGCGAAGAACAAAATATGGAAGTTGTAAGACTTGAAAAAGCGCCTGAAATTGCTGTTTTCGTACCAGAAGGTTATTTGCCTTGGGATGACGCCGTATCGTTAGTACTTGACTACGCTGAGGTTCCATATACAAAAATTTGGCTGGAACAGATTTTACGAGGAGATTTGGCTAAATATGACTGGCTGCATTTACATCACGAAGATTTTACGGGTCAATTTGGAAAATTTTACGCTTCATTCAGAACCGCACAATGGTATATCGAGCAACAAATGTTGTATGAACGCGAAGCAAAAAAACTCGGCTTCACAAAAGTATCGGATATGGAAAAGGCTGTTGTAAGCACAATACGCGACTATATTTCAAATGGCGGTTTTCTTTTTGCTATGTGTTCAGCTACGGATTCTTACGACATTGCTCTTGCCGCATTAAATGTCGATATAGTGGATAGAATGTTTGACGGTGACGCGCCTGATGTGAACGCACAAAATAAATTAAACTTTAACGATACTTTCGCGTTCGAAAATTTTAGATTAGAAATGAACCCAATGATTTATGAGTACAGCGACATTGACATTCAGCCAACAGAAGTCGGCGACAGAAATAACGACTACTTTACCCTTTTCGATTATTCCGCAAAATATGATCCTGTGCCAACAATGCTCATTCAAGACCATGTTAGCGTCATCAAAGGATTTATGGGTCAAACTACAATGTTTCGCAAAAAACTCATAAAAAAATCAGTTTATATTTTGGGTGAAAGGGCGGGAACAGATCAGGTTAAATATATCCATGGGAATTTTGGAAGGGGCACTTTTACATTTTATGGCGGACACGATCCCGAGGATTATCAGCATGCTGTTGGTGATCCGCCTACTGATCTTAGTTTGTTTAAAAACTCCCCTGGTTACAGATTAATTTTAAACAATATTCTTTTTCCAGCAGCCAAAAAGAAAAAACAAAAAACATAATTTTTATACAAAATAGTAAGTTCATTAAAATAAGTTCTTTAAAAAATTTTACAACAATACCGGAAATTGAAAGTGGTTAATACTGATAAAATAATAATTGTCGGAGACAGAGTTTTAATACGTCCATCAAAAAGTTCTGATAAATCACACGGGGGATTATACCTTCCCCCTAGCGTCGTAGAAAAAGAGAAAGTTCAGAGTGGATATATCATTAAAACCGGGCCTGGATACCCTTTACCCTCAGCTTCTGATGAAGAATTCTGGAAAGAAGATAAGGCCACAAAATATATTTCGCTCCAGGCAAAAGCGGGTGATTTTGCGCTGTTTCTTAAAAAGGATGCGATTGAGCTTGAACTTGATAATGAAAAATTGATTATAGTTCCCCATACTTCAATACTTCTTTTATTAAGAGAAGATGATTTGGTAAACTTCTAAACATTTATTTTGGCTGTTAAAAAAGGAGCATTTGTTGAAGGAAATTGAACTATTAATTCTGGAAATCGAAAATAAAGTTATCAATCTGCATAAGAATTGTAATATTGCCAATTTCGAGGCATCTATATCGGGGAATTCGGAAGAATATAAAAAAGCATCGGAATTTGAATTTGAGTTGAGCAAGTTTTATTCGGATAAAAATATATATGCGAAATTAAAAAAATTCGCTCAGATGGAAATTGATGATCCTATAATTAAACGCCAGGTTGATCTTTTTTTTAACGATTTCGCAAAAAATCAATTTGACGAAGATCTGCATAAAAAAATAATTGATTGCAGCACCCATATTGAAGAAAAATTTTCAACTTTCCGTGCCGAAGCTAACGGGCGAAATTTAACAGACAATGAAATTGATGATATTTTAAAATATTCCACGGATAATGAAGAACTTAAAATTACTTGGGAAGCAAGTAAATCAATAGGAAAAGAAGTAAAGGATAAAGTTATTGAGCTTGTTAAACTGCGCAATCAAGCCGCACGAATTTTAGGATACGATAATTATCATCAAATGAGTTTGAAATTAAATGAACAGACTACGGAAGATTTGGATAAATTATTCGATGAATTGGATTTTCTTACAAGGGATAATTTTACCGAGCTAAAATCAGAAATTGACATCTATCTTTCCGGCCGGCTTAAAATTCCCACAAAGGATTTAATGCCTTGGCATTATCAGGATAAATTTTTTCAGCAGGGTCCGCGTATTTACGAAGTAGACTACGACAAGTATTATAAAGACGTTGATTTGGTTGACAAAACAATAAAATATTTTGAAAGCATTGGTTTGCAAATTGAGGATATAATTAACAAAAGCGACCTTTACGAGAAAGATAAGAAATACCAACACGCCTATTGTACCGATATAGATAGAGAGGGGGACATAAGAATTGTATGCAACCTAAAAACCAATCATCGGTGGATGTCGACTATGCTTCATGAAACCGGGCACGCGGTTTACGACAAGTATATCTCTCCTCAACTTCCATGGCAGCTAAGAACACACGCACATATATTTACCACCGAATCAATAGCTATGTTGTTCGGAAGATTTGCCTCCAACCCTTACTGGATGAATCAAATGCTAAACATCGGACTGGAGAATGCGCGGAAAATTGAGAAACTAAGTCATAATGCTCTGCGTTTGGAGCAGCTCGTTTTTTCACGTTGGACCCAGGTTATGTATAGATTTGAAAAAGAGTTGTATATCAATCCAGACCAAGATTTAAATTCATTGTGGTGGGAGATAGTTGAAAAGTACCAATTGCTTAAAAAACCCGAAGGGCGCAATGAGCCTGATTGGGCAGCGAAAATTCATATGGCTCTTTATCCTGCTTATTATCATAATTACATGCTTGGCGAATTACTTGCTTCTCAACTTTACCATTACATTTCAAACAAAGTACTGAGAAGTAATAATCCGGAGTTTGAATGTTTCGCTGATAAAAATGATGCCGGCGAATATTTGAAAAATCTTTTATTTAATTATGGCGCTTTATATAATTGGAAGGAATTAATTTTAAAAGCTACCGGTGAACCCTTGAATCCTAAATATTATTCGCTACAATTTGTTGTTTGATACTATTTGAGTAGAATCATTTTTCGTGTTTCCGTAAAACTGCCCGCTTGCAAAGTATAAAAATATATTCCGCCGGCTATTTGAGTTCCGTCAAAAACAATTGAATATTGTCCGGGATATTGATTCTCGTTAACGAGTATGCATATTTGTTTTCCCAAAACATCGTACACTGAAAGTTTTACAAACTCGCTTTTAGATAATTGATATATGATATTTGACATTGCATTAAAAGGATTAGGGTAGTTCTGTTGTAAGGAAAAATTACTTATCGTCTTAGATTCAGCTTTATTGACTGTAATATCTGACCTTACCGAATAGAGCGGTGAGGATTCCACTACACTTCCATTATGGAAACCGGTTGCTATAAAATATTTAACCTCTTCCCCATAATTTGTAAATACAGCATAATTATTGGATGAATTAATTACCAGGTTATTACTTATAGGGACAAATTTTATGCTGTCAATATTCTTTTTTTCAACAAAAAATTCTTCTTTTAAAATGGTGGTTGTTTTTCCGCTATTTATGCTCAACTGATATTTTTGTACCCAATCAATAGATGAATATTCCTTGTTTACTTTTGAATCTATCCAATTAAGACGTTTTGTTAACCAGTTTTTTAATTGGTCAACTTCCTGGATGTATGAATTATAAACTACCGGATTAGGCCAGACATATTTGCCGATTATATTCCATTTGTTAAAATTTCTGTCAACTGCCGAACCAATTTCAGTAACATTATCATCAATGTATTTAATAATACTATCGGTAGAAAATGTTGCATTACGCAATAAATTCCACCTTTTACTGAACTTATTAAATATGAGTGCGTTAGCAAACAGTTTCATAAACCAGAATGGTGTTTGATATAAATCCGAAAGTTCCGTTGTAATTTGAAATCCGTCTATAAACTGGCCGCGATAGAAATCGGCGTTACCAAAAGCTATATTAAAATCCCACACGGGTCCAAATTTTAACCTGGGATCTTTATCGTCTCTGTCTTTATATATGAATGTACTCAACCTATACGCGTCAACGTTTTTAGAAAGTTCTGATATTATTAAATAATCAACAAACGAATCAACATCCAGATATTTTACAAACCCGCTATCAGGGTGATCGACATGTTCGGAATCTATTATCGCCTCAAATTTTTGAATCCAGTTTTTTATATAAATTTTTTGGATATCAGTTATGCTGTTGTGATTGGGAAAATAATATTGATAAAAATATTTTTTATTACTATCAATTGGTGATAAAAAATCGGAAAACCACCCTTCGGAATCAGACCTGTCAATTTGTAAAATATAACCTCCTGTAAGCGCTACCCCTTCTGCGTCTTTCTCCTCAAGATTTTTTATATCAACTCTGTTTCGATCCCTTTTAATTTTTTCCATCAGAACATACAATCCCTTGTAGTCACCATTTACAAAAAGTTCACAAAATCTTGTTCTTACAGCATATTGTCCCATTTTACGGCTCAGTTTATATGCCAGTACATTTCTGATTAATGTTTTATCGCTGTATGGAGCATACAATATCCAATCATTTTCGGGAGGCATTCCTAAAATGGAAACATTCAAATTTTCCCCAAGACTATCTCTAGTTTCAATTCCGTAAGATTTTTTGGGGAAACGAAGTGTACTTGACCCTCTAAGTTCTATTCCAATAAATCCGTCATATTCTGAGGGAGGGTCTGTTAAATAATTCAATTTATTTTCATTGTTGCAAATTATTTTCATACCGGCGGGTATTTTTATGTTTTCGGTTATAGCTTTTTTTTCTGTGTCAATAATAATTATAGGAAGATGCGAGGATACAAAATTTATTTGTCCTTTAATTGTTCCGGATAATAATAGAATAAATATTACGGCGAATATTTTTTTAGTCATGAACTTTAATTGAATAATTTTATTTGACGAGTATCATTTTGTTAGTTTTAACAAAACTTCCCGCGGTAATTCTATAGTAATAAATTCCGCTTGATAATTTAGTTCCGTTAAAAACAACTTTGTATTTACCCGGGGATTGTATAGCGTTTATTAATGTGGAAACTTGATTTCCGAGTATATCGTATACAACAAGTTTTACTTGTTGTTGCTGTGTGCCCGATTTTTCCGAAGGAATGATATATTCAATTGTAGTTTCGGGATTAAATGGATTGGGATAATTGTTGCTCAGCGTATAGAAGAAATCCTCATTTATTTCTTCATCCACAGATAGAACCGCTCCATCATAAGTAACATCAAAGGTCATATAATCGTCATATTGTTTAATATTATATACGGCAATGTCTGTTAGATGCCCCGCCCAATCTTTTGTAGAAGGCCTTGTAGTATTGGTGATTCTATTTACAATATTTCCTCTTAATATTTTATCCGTAAAAAAATCGGTAGTAAGCGTATTTCTTCGCAAATAATAGGGGTGCCATTGCGGATGAGTAGTATCTGATAGTTCCCATCGGTGAACTCCTCCATCAGGTAAATATGGAGGAGATGAGGAATCGTCTAAATAATCGTAATCGCCTGCATCGTTTGTTCTTGATTTTGCATCTCCAGAAATAGAATAATATCGGGGAAAATCATCATTAGGGACTGGCGTTCCCAACCAGCCATTATAAGGCACTGCAACTTCAAGATCATAAAAATGATCGTTATGCCTCTCCCTGTTTAACAAATTTGTTTTCTCTTTTATATGCCATATCAACATGCCTGTATGGACATTGGTCTCATATATATTGTAAAAATTTCGGTCGAACCCTGAACCGTTTCTAAATTCAAGTAAAAAATATTCATCAAGATCGCCGTCAAAATTTTCGTGAATCATTATTTTTGCCGCTCGAAAATATTTACCGATTAAATCAGATGGAACTTTGCTGTTAACATCAATTAGTTTTATTTTTTCTCTGTTTTCAAAACTTATAGTTATCACTTCTTCCGGTTCAATCCATTTGAAAAACATTCTATCCGTAGTTAGCATAGGAGGCACACCAAATAAAGCATTTTCTGAAGGGATTTGACCCTTGTTGCACATTATGTCGTGGCCCCAAGTCATATTTTGAGGAGCTTCATAAAATTCTGAAGTTGTTCTGTCGGGCAAACCCTCGAATCCATCGGGAGTTCCGACAATAGAACCCACCCTGTGGAAAATTTCGTGAAGAATGGGATCTGTGCTAAATGATGTTGTAACAAATCCATTATAAAAAATTTCGCCGGTCGGGGATGTAAAACTAAATTTCACATCTGGTGAATATGCAACATAATTATCACGCGAATATTCTTCGCCTGTAACAAGGTATACAAGATTAAGCAGTTTAACATTCGAAAGAATTCCCGGGTGATCGGCCGCAATTTTAGAGAGAATATTTTCCGCAATTATTTTCCAGTTCTGATAACGCATTATCATTCCGGCTTTGGAGTTTTCATTTCTGCTTACCAAGTATTCATAAGGGAAATCGGTTATATAAAGTTTTCCATCGGACGTTTTCGGAACTATCAGATTTATTTTAAATTTTCCATTCGAATTAAAATCGAAATAATCCTGCATTTGGGGAATAATCCAGTCTTCAAGATCAATAGGCCCGTTTTTCTCTATATGTTTTCTAAGAAGAGTTTTGTCCCAAAATGTGCCCAATAGCGGAAACAATTCGTTGGGGTATTCTCTTGGGTTTTCTATTTTGGGCCAACTATTGTCGTTAGTAGGATTATCAAGAATCCCCATAATTACAACCATAACATCAATAGGATGTGAAGTCGTTAAATTTATTGAACTGATTTTTTTTTCCGATTGGTTTATGCTGATATTAGTTTCTACAGAATCCCTCCAAATATATTTTCCGTAAGCCTGGGGTATTATTTGAGTTGTTATACCACATAAAATAATTATCAGGAGGACAAATAACTTCATTTTAATATCGCCTCATACTTTACTTCAATTTAACACATATTGTTTTATTATCAACCGCATACTTATGTGGTTTCTAATCAGTCCGTTTATTGTTATCCTAATATATCAGAAAAATTTTATTGATTTTCACCATAAATAATAAGTACTTTAATACAATACTTAACCCTACAAATTATTTGCATATGTACAACAAAATATTTTTTTTAATTCTTATTCTCAACTTCACCGGATTACTCCGCCTCGACGGGCTATATTACGCAAAAGAAATTCAGGTTACTTTTAATGTAGTTATTCCATCAAACACACCTTCTTCCGATATTATTTATCTATACGGATCTATGAATAATTGGGATCCGGGACCTTTTTTGGAGCCCGATTCTACCGATCTTGCTCTTAACTTTGTTCCTTCGGGTGTATGGCAGATAAAAATTTACCTTAGCGTCGGATCTACATATCAATATAAATATACTCGCGGTAGTCTTGAAACCCTAGAGAATAATACAGACAGCACTGAAATAGAATTAAGATCTGTCTTTATTGACGAAGAACTGGATCCGCTAATATTTTACGACACAGTTTTTAGTTGGAAAGATTTTACTCAACCTCCAAAACCCGAGAATGGGACCCCTGTACTAACCTTTTATAATAGTAATCCGCAAACCGACATTGCCGTTTCCTGGGCTACTGAAACCTTTGCCGAAAGCAAAATTTATTACGGTATCGGAGATGAAAATGAAAACATTCTGGATATAACAAAGCATACCGATATGATAAGTAACGGAGATAAACTTATTCATCATGCGGAAATAAATAATTTGCAGCCAAATTCAAATTATAAGTATAAAGTGATAACTAATGGAGTTTATGAAAGTGATTTGAGAGAATTTAAAACCGCCGATTATTCAGAAAAGTTTATGTTTGTTGTTATTGGTGATAATCGTCCCGGTATAGATACCGCCGTAATGCAGGGAGTTATCAACGATAAAGCAAATTTTGTTTTGCACACAGGCGATTTGGTACAATATGGAACCAGACTTGCATACTGGTTCGATTTGTTTGCCGATTGGGCCCCACTGCTTAATACTATTCCAACGATGCCAATTTATGGGAATCACGAAGTTGATGCGTATTTAAACCGCTTTTTTAAATTACCGGAAAATAACTCTTCCAACTTTGATAATTCGGGTCACTGGTACTCTTTCGACTACAATAATGTACATATAATATCGCTGGACTGTTACAGAGGATATCTTGAGGGTACTGAACAATATAACTGGCTTGTATCAGACTTAGAAAACATTCCGGCTACTGCGGATTTTGTTTTTGTACAAATACATGAACCACCATTTACATCAGGCATAGGACATGGTTCCAATTTAGATATACGCGATAATCTGGTTCCCATATTCGATAAATATAAAGTAGACATCGTATTTGCTGGGCATGAACATATATATGAAAGAAGTTTCGTAAATGATATTTATTACATAGTAACTGGTGGGGCAGGGTCACCGCTATATCATTTACAAGCTGGCAGTAACAAATACTCGATATTTGCGGAGACCGTTAACCACTATTGCCGTGTAAAAATTGACGGGAAAAAATTACTTTTTGAAATGGTTCGCAGCAATGGCACCATTGGAGACTCTTTTGAAATCATAAAGAAGGGTAATCCTCCAGTTACAAATTCTTTTTTATTAGAACAAAATTATCCTAACCCGTTTAATTCTCTAACTAAAATCAAATTTTCCATAGTTGAATCCTCTTTCACCTCTTTAAAAATTTATAACATTTTAGGAGAAGAAGTAACTACTCTTTTTAATGAAAATAAGCAGAGAGGAAATTACGTATTTAATTTTAATGCGAAAAATTTGGTAAGTGGAGTATATTTTGCCGTTCTTTCAAATGGAAGTAATATATCAACAATCAAATTATTGTTGCTAAAATAGGAAATCTATTCTTTCCATTTCGCGAAATAAGATTTATCTTTCTTTTTAAATTGAAGACGGTTGAGAATGGCAGTTTCCCGAAACGATCCCAACACAGTAAAGTACGCTAAATACTTATCCTGGATATTTTTAATAACCATCCTTTCCATATTTCTATCAGGAAGAATTGAATTTTGGATGCCGGATTATTCTCACATGGACATGGTTAAATACAAAACAATGTCCGAAGCGTCTCCCGGTTTATCGTCTGAAACAATACAGCCATTCTCTTACAGGATATTAGCCCCCTGGATAGCAGGTTTATTGCCATTTAAAACTGAATTAAGTTTTTATCTCTTAACCGTTATTGCCCTTCTTTATATAACGTATTTATTTTTCAATTTTTTAATACAGCATGATTTAGAATACAGAATAGCTTTCGGGTTAACCGCCTGTTTTGTTTTTAACAGATATTTTTTTCAGTTTTTTGCATGGAATTATTTTCATCTCACCGATTTATTATCTTTAATTACTATTATGCTTTTCCTTCTATCTCTTTTTAATAAACGTTGGATCACTCTTTTAATTGTTTCGGTAATAGGAATTCTTACCAAAGAAACCATTTTGCTGCTAATTCCAATTGGTTATTTATATTTGATTTTCAGCAAATCGACCTCAAAAAATTTCGGCTTGTTTACAATTGTTTCATTTTTAATGGTAGCTGTTTTTATAATATTAAGATTATTAATAAAAACCACCGGTGGAGAAGACTTGTTTACGCAATTCTACACGGGTCTTTCCTATTATTTTAATTTTGAATCAGTTGGTAAAAAATTTATTGCCGCGTTTATTCCTTTCGGATTTGTCCCTTTTATCTTTTTTAAGGAAACAAGAATGTTCTTTAAAAAGTATGGGCATTATATGTTTTTACTGATTGGTGTTTTTATTGCGAGTTTTTTTGGCGAGGCTGAAAGACTTATGCTGCCATTTGCTCCTGTGTATTTTGTATTGATAGGATTCATTATACAGCAATATCTTACAGAATCGGTGAACAAACGTTTATTAAGAAAATTTTTGATCTATTTAATGATACTTTCATTTTTGTCCTCTTATTACCACCTATGGGGACTATTTAAATTACCCTCATCAAGTATTTCTACGCTAACGACATTTTTACTTTCAATAGTAACAGCCTACTATTTCTGGCGATTAAAATCTTTAAAAATAAAAAAACCCGCATGATACGGACTTTGTGTTCATGCGGGCTAACCTTGGGAAAGGCACTTGCTCTAAGGTGATATAAATACTATGTATTAAACCAATATGAAAATTTTATCATAAAAATATTGTCGGAGTCTTCACTCCAGAGTTTTCTGAAATCCCTATTAAGTCTGAGTCTGCCCGGATAAGCCTCATTCGTTTTATTGTGAGTCCAAACAAAATAAAAAACAGAGCCTGGCAGCACTTCGTACCTTAATACAATATTACCGCGCAACGATTTAAAATTAAAATTAGGATTTTCAAATTCGAATGAGTCCGCCGGTCCGCTTCCATCCGGATCCACAGTATAATTATTAGACTTTTCATCATAGCTTATGCTGGAACCGTCACGACCATATATATTATAATCCAAAGACCTTGGCCGCTTTAATTCTTTGAAATTATTGTAATCACCCACAGAAAATAACGGCTGCATAAATATTTGCAAACTTAACTGCGGTGTAAAAGTCCAGTTCAGACGAATATTTCCGGCAATTGTTTGATAATCGATCTCAGCAAAAACATAACGATTTCCATAAGTAGAGGTGGCAAAAGAATCTTCAAAATAATCCACCCATTGACGTTTCATGCTGTTACGGGAATAAGAAGGATTAATGTTTATATTCAGTTGGGTATTAGGTTTCCAATCAATACCGAAACCAAACTCATAACCGTATTCTCCTAATCTGTTTTTCCAAAAATCACCCTCAAGTTCACCTACTATTTTTTCCCTGCCATCAGTGCTAAAATCTGCACCCATCCAAAATTCACCAGGCTCTTTAGCCAGCGGACCGCCGCGTGTAAGTCTGTTGCTTATTTGATCAAAATTATAGCTTGCTCTAATTCCAAAATTGTAATAATTCAAAAACTGAAAACTGTTAAACGCCATAATACCATTGCTGGTATTATTTCCTTCAAAATCGTATGATTCGAAATGGGCTAAATAATGCCAGCTTTTTCTAAAAATATTGTTTGGCTCAAAGAAACGATACCCAACAACGGCATGAGCATTAATTACATCAGACTGTCTTTGAAATCCGAAGTCATTGTATTCAAACCCCGGAGTTACAAAACCAACAGCAGTATTGATGTAAAAATTTCCTTTTTGTTTGTTCAACATAACTCGAGAATATAATCCGGAAAGTGATGTTCTATTAGGATCGTATTCGTTATAAATTGCATCAGGTCTTTGAAAATTTCTATATGGTTGTTCCTGTTTGTTAAGTATGGCTTCCTTCGAGCCTTGTACATATGAACCGATAACATATGCTTTTAAAACATATTCGCCATCCTCATCAAGAGTTGTAAAACCGTCAACGCCAAAAGTGTAGGCCTGATCTACAAAAGATTCACTTAATTTAGTATTCTGATCCCGGTTAACCGCCGTTATTATCATGCCATAAGAATGTTTTCCTTCGTCAAATTCTTTACGGGCTCGCAATACTCCGTAATGTGTTAAGGGTTCTACTTGTTCTTCAAATTTTTGACCCTGATATTTTAAAGTGGCAAAGGTTCTTTCGGTAACCGCGCTTACGGCTCCCAAAGTCCAGGTGTCGCTCACTTTCCCCGTTAATTTGGCGGCACCGAGTATTCTTGTTTCAGTTGGGATGTCGCTGTAATCATAATCGGACACGTCACCTTGCGGATAGCGCCCTATTCTGCGTGAATATGTAAGACTAGGATCACCGAAATTAAAGCCCCAGTTGTTATTTACTCCTATATTTCCAAAGTTAAACACATTTGATCCTTCTATAAAGAAAGGTCGTTTTTCCTGATAATACGTCTCGAAAGCAGAAAGATTTACAACGGCTGGGTCAACTTCAACCTGACCGAAATCAGGATTTATGGTTGCATCTAGATTTAAATTACTTCCAATACTTACTTTAAAATCCGCACCGATTGCAGTTTTATATTGATTGCCTTTATAAAAAGGATCTTCTTTATCGTGAATGAGGTATTGTGCTTTTTGAACAACGTATGGCAGAATTTCGAAACGCTGAGAGGATTTGATGCCTTTTAATCCTTCCAGAGTTGCAAAGTGAGAAACGAAACCGCTCTCCTTTTTGGGAATCATAACAAAATAGGTCATTTCGTTTTTGCGTTTAATATCTCTATTGAAATTAACTCCCCACTTCATTTCTTCGGCTTCATTAAATCTCAATTGCGCAAAAGGGATTCGCATTTCCATAGACCATCCCTCGTCGTCTATATTTGTTTTTGCCTCCCAAATTCCATCCCATGAATCGTCGTCCCAGCTATCGTTAAAAAGGGTACCGTCCAGTAAAGATCCCCCCGGATTTACCGCGAAATAATACCCTGTTCTTCTGTCCAAATAAGGATCGAGATAAACAAAAAACCAATCAGACTCAATCATGTTATCTCTTCGCATTAAGCTCGCATCAATGGATTCTGGACTGCTATCATACATTCTTGCTGAAACATAAAGATACGATTCGTCGAAAATGATCCATACATTAGTATTTTCTGAGGCCGGCTCACCTTCATTCGGTTCACGTTGTATAAAACCATCAACAGGAGTGTAAGTATAAAAAGGTTCCGAGAGTTTGCCATCGAAACTTATATTATCCGACAACTTAATTGCCTGCACCGTTTTAGATCTCGAAAAAGATTTTTCCGCCGGGAGTATGACGAATGGTAAAATAAAAAACAATGTTAAAACAATAGTCGAAATGCTCCTCATATCTCTCCTTAAAAAATAATTGATTTAGTACAGATATTTAGACTCACCACACCATGGTAAGGTTGCTTTAAAAGAAAAAAAAATTTTATATGAAAGTAAACGTTTTGAAACCTGTTTTATTTTATTCGACCATATAATTATTTAAATCTAGTTCTTCTTATCAGTTTTCTGAATATTACTCAGTTTTCTGATATGTGTGAAATGAAGAGAAAGCGCATGGTTGGTTATTTTGAATAGAATTGAAAGATTTTTCCATTAAACCTCGGGGCACAGTTTTTGGGGTTTTATACCTGCTTAATAATGAGGAATACAAAATGAAAAAATCAATTCTATTAATGCTGCTTTTACCATCAATTATTTTTTCACAATACTACGGGGAACGAACTACGGAACAAAGTTTCGAAAGTTCATCTATGTATTTCAACAGTCATTACATGAATACTTATGGTATTTACAAATTTAAAGATGTTTCACTTGGTTTAATCGACGATCCGTTTCTTAATATTTATTTAAATCCCGCAATGGTGCCTCAAATTGGGGAGAAAGAATTTTACATTCATCTTGATTTCCGCGGAGATAGAACCAAACCGGCTGTGATGAACAATTATATTTATCCAGTTTATTATGACCTTTCAAGTTTCCGATGGCATCCCCCTTTCGACTCTAGATGGTTTACGGAAACGAGAGATGAACCTGAGCCTGTTTTTTCTTTGGGTATTATCCACTTCCCTTTCGGCAAAGAGAATAAAAGCTTTTATGTTGGCGGAACTTATCAATTGATTTACAATGAGGAGAAATTTTACGAAATGCCTTATTCCATTTATTCAAAAAATATTTATTACGATTCATTTAATTCCAGAGCTGCTGAAGTTAATATTCCCATTGAAGATCGTTATTCCGGAAAAGATGAAATGTTGAATGAGGCGCATATGATAACGGCATTTGCTGGATATAAACTTTCGGATAAATTCAGTTTCGGACTTATGATCAATTCAGTAATTCACACCAGAGATGGAAGTTTCGTTGACATCAAAAATGATGAATATGGTGATACCGATAATTACGATTGGAGCAATTCCAGTATTACAGAAAGAGATCAGAATTACGATCACTTTGATGTGAGCGCTGGAGTAATTTATAAACCTTCGGACATGATTTCTTTGGGAATAAAAGCCGGGATATTAAGGGGCAATGCCGATCAGAAGTTTCTGTCTGATAATAAATATTTTAGTCAATCCAACCAGCCCGATGTTTCCCCAACATGGTATTATTACCTGTCGGATTTCACAAAACATCAGAGCTGGAAACAGGATGGTAATACAACTTATTTAGGAATTAATTCGAGCAAAATTTTTGACGGAAACAGTTCTGTAAATTGGTATTATAAATACACCTTCGCCGAGGTGACTACCGATTCCAGATCTGAAATAAACGATACATCCTACAACTCGGGCAGATGGTACGACGATTATAATAAAGTTTATAACTATAACCGCAGCAGCTCAGCATTGCACGACAGCAGAATCGGCAGCGGATCAAGGGAAACAACCCGTCACGAATTTATGCTCAACCTGAATTGGCAATTAACTGAAATAACTAAAATTATGACTGGTCTGTACATTAAAAAAGAAATTTCCTCGATCACAAATACTGAACCCGCTCTTGTAAATAGAAATTCGGATTATTATAGTGAGTACAATTCCGACTCTAGAATTTATCAAAACACTTTGTTCGAATCTGAAAATAAAACTCTGAACTGGGAATATTCGGCTAATACATGGACTATACAAATCCCTGTTTTACTGCATTTCGATTTTAGTAAACATTGGGGAATGATGCTCGGTGTAAACAGAATTTTAAATGCCTGGAAGATAGAAGACGTTACAACCGCTATATTTTCGAACAGAACCAGAATAGAGAACGGAATAAAAAAAGAAGAAAACAATTTCGGTGAACGTTATACGCAGCCGGACGAAAGACTAACTGAGGATTATTTCGATATAATTAACTCATTTCATATAAATATTTCTGACCAGTTGAAGGTGGAATTGATAATGGATCCTGAGTTTGAAAATACTTTTCGTATTGAGCAATGGTGGCTCAGTTTCAAAGCCGGGTTTTAATTTTTTTACAATTAGAAATGTAATTGAGGAATTGTTATGACGAGTACGAGACTGATAAATTTAATTCTAATTATTTGTTCTCTTTTCCTTTTGTTTTATTGCGACGCCAATCCGATAAATTCCGAATCGTTGGATTTGGAATCGGCGAAAGCTAAATGGAATAATAAAAGAATTTATTCATATACAATTAATGAAAAAGTGGATTGCTTCTGCTTGAACGCAGGTAAATTTTTTGAAATAACCGTATCGGGAAATACTATAAATAAAGTTGTAAATATTAAAAACGGACAGGAATTGGATCCGCAATATTGGAGCCTGTTTCAAACAGTGGATGATTTATTTCTTTTAATAGATTCACTTAATCCGGAATCGATGGCAAAGTTCGAAGTAGATTATAATAAATCTTTGGGTTATCCTTCTATGTTAAATCTGGATTATTCTTCTCAAATTGCCGATGAAGAAATAAATTATACTCTTAACAATTTACAAATAGTTGGTACATACAAATGAAAAACAAAATTCTATTACTAATAGTTTTCACCGCTATTATTTGTGTATATGCTTTTAGTTGTTCAGATACTATTATTTATCCTGAAGGCGAACATTTAATTATTTACGGTGATACTTTATCAATTCCTTATGCAGGTTTTGTTGAAGATACAGAAAATAATTTAAAAATTAGCTTTAACGATGTACTCGAAGATTCGAGGTGCCCTATAAATCTAATGTGTTTTTGGGAAGGAAATGCGAGGATTCAACTTTCTTATGAGCTTGGTGATCAAAAAAAAATATTTAATCTGAATACTTATTCCGGATTTACACAAGACACGACAATAAACAATTATAATATCGGGCTTATAGAAGTAGTTCCATACCCAATCCATGGTGTTAAATTTTTGTTTAAAGACTATTTCATTAAAATTGTAATAAAAAAATAACAACTGCTTTTTAATAATGAATTTAAACAACGGGGGGATTATTTTAACGACATATAATTATGCGGCATTATGAATTTAGTGAAAAAAATATTTTTTGCTTCCCGTTTGAGGACAAATATAATTGTTACTTTCAGTGTAGTGTCAATTATTATTGTTGTTGTAACTGCGCGCGTAAGTTATTTGTTTATAAAAGAATTGTACCTCGACCAGCTTAAAGATCAGGTAAATCTTTACGTTAAAACGGTTGGTTTGCAGATAGAGGATAGATATCTTAAAACATTACCTTTGGGCGTCTTATCCCCCGGCGCCCTCTTTTATTTCCAAAATTTGTTTGAAAAAAATAGCCGCGATAACTCAGTTCAAGAAGTTTTCATTTTTGATTTTAATTTTAAACTGCTCGTACATTCGGATACTGGAAAAACACTAAATATGCTTGAACCGAGTCTGTATCTAAATAAAAGTGAAATAGATGCCCTGGATATAGGTTCATCAATTACTTCTTTGCCATTTAAAAGTAAGACGGGTAACTGGTATATGTGGGGGTTTTATAAACTGACTGATAACCATTGGCTTGCCGTGCGTGAAAATGCATTACGGTTAAAGAAAGTTGAATTGTTCGCAATGTATTTCTGGTATATAGGAATTGGCGGAGTAATTTTAACAATATTCGCTGGATTATTTGTGGCTAAAAAAATTGTTGACCCTATTAATCAGCTAGTGTGGTTCAGCAAACAGATAGGCAGCAGAAACTTTAATGAGATCAAACCGGATAAAGTAACTGGTGAACTTAAAATTTTAGCCGATGCGATGGAATTGATGAAAAACAACCTTATGAAACACCACAAGGAAAAAGAAGAAATGCTTGCCAGAATTGCACACGAAATCAGAAATCCCCTGGGAGGAATTGAACTGCTAGCAAACCTTACAAAAGAGGACTTACTTAAAGAAAAAAAAAATACTAATTATATAGATGGAATTTTAAAAGAAATTTCCGGTTTAAAGGAATTAATAACCAGTTATCTGGACTACAGCAAGCCGGCTCACGCTAATCCTCACCTGTGTAATTTGTCATCTACTTTTTCAGAGATACAAAATATTTTTGCGAAAAATTCTACAGATAAACAAATTACAATTAATTGTGTGCAAACTTCCGATAATATTTTGTTCGATCCGAGTCATCTGCGGAATATCCTTGTAAATTTGGTTTCTAATAGCCTTGATGCAACTTCATATGGTGGAAAAATTACAATAGATTTTATTTCCCAAAATGGCCATTCCGAAATTATTATTAACGATACAGGAAACGGTATATCGAAAGAAGCCGAGAGCAAGATATTTGAACCTTTTTTTACAACAAAAAAACAGGGCACCGGACTTGGCTTGGCGATCAGTAAAAAATTGTGCGAAGAAAATAACGCCGAATTATTTCTGCGTGAATCGAGTTCAATGGGAAGCACTTTTATTATTAAAATAAACAGTTGATATGAGCAAGACTACAATAATTATAGTTGAAGACAATAATACAATGCGTCTTGGAATTAAAGAAACTCTAACGCGCGCGGGATATCTTGTATTTGAATTCGACAATGGAATTGACGCTGAAAATTTTACTGATGAAAAAATTAAAATTGCCGTACTTGATTTAAAGATGGAACCGATAGACGGAATTGAAACGCTGAGACGTCTGAAACAAAAAAATCCAGAAATCAAAACTCTTCTTATTTCAGCTTATGGCACAGTTGAAGACGCGGTTAAAGCTATGCAGCTTGGTGCTTCTGATTTTTTAACCAAACCGTTTTCGCCCGAGGAATTGAGATTGCGTATTAATAATCTTGTGGGCGAAATTGTAAAAGAAGAAAAAATCAATGATTTATTAGAGCAAAACAAATTACTTAATGATCAATTGTACGAAAGCTACGATGATATTATTGGTGATTCAGAAATAATGAAAAATTTGTTTGATACAGTGGACAAAGTGGCACTAACAAATAGTACTGTTCTTATTCAAGGGGAAAGCGGAACGGGCAAGGAACTGATAGCTAGAGCTGTTCATAGAAAAAGCACGCGCGCCGATAAACCATTTATTAAGCTTAACTGCGGTTCTTTAAATGATAATCTGTTGGAAAGTGAATTGTTCGGGCATGAAAGAGGTTCATTTACAGGGGCGGTAAAACAAAAAAAAGGCAGGTTTGAACTATCAAATAATGGAACTTTGTTCTTGGATGAAATTGGTGACTTATCCCCGACAATGCAGGTAAAACTTTTACGTGTGCTGCAGGAAGGTGAATTTGAAAGAGTAGGTGGTGAAGAAACTTTAAACGTTGACGTCAGAATTATTGCTGCAACAAACCTGGACTTAAAACAGTTGATAAATAATTATAAGTTTCGAAATGATCTTTATTATAGGCTTAGTGTAATTCCTATTATGCTTCCATCACTGCGTGAAAGAAAAACAGATATTCCGCTTCTCGCGGATTATTTCCTTCAAAAACTAGCTGCGAAATTTAAAACAAAAAGGAAATCCATTGATGATAATGGCAGACTGCTATTAACAAATTATTCCTGGCCTGGGAATGTAAGGGAGTTAGAAAATTTGATTGAACGGTTGCTTGTTATCTCCAATGAAGATGTTATAGATAGTTTTTTAATAGCAAAACATTTAAATAGCGATCCATTGTTGCACGATAAGCTGGAAAATTTGAAGCTAGATGAAGCACTATACATATATGAGAAAAAACTGATTATGCAGGCTATGAAGAAAACTAATGGTGTGAAAAATCGAGCGGCTAAATTACTTGGCATTAAAACAAGCGCTTTCTACTACAAACTTGAAAAATTTGGTTTATTATAACAGAGTGTAAAAAAATGATTATAACCGATACATGCCGTTTAAATAAATTTTATATCACATTGTTGATTTTTATATGTTCATTCGGCTATGTACTTCCACAATCACTAACAAAGTACGAAAATGAATATCTGAATCTTACAAAAAAAATTAATATTGAATACCAAATTCTGGACTCTTTAAACAAAGTTTATAATAAAGAAATTCAGAAAATTGAGTTCGAGAAGAAGAAAAACTCCCCCAATCAAAATGTAATAGAATCTATAATGTCGGGCGCGGTAGTAATATCAGGCTCTATTAACAAAACTCAATTAAAAATTGATTTATATAACAGAGAGATTGAAAAGAAAAAGAATTATTTGGACAAGTTGTATACTATAAAAATAGACTCGTTAAAAAAGCTCGAGTATGACAAAAAATATGAAGGCAATAAAGGGACGTTGAACCTCGATATCCTTTCTTATATAGAAAAACGGTTGATAGTAAAACCGCCAGTAGGCAGTCTCTCCTATAACCCAAATGAATTAGTAAATATTGAGCTCTCTTCAATTACTGATGAAAAGGAAAAACAGCTATATATAGAATATATTAAAGCCGCCCTTGCGGAAACAGACAAACAAATTTCCATAATTAGAAAGGAGAGCGATAGGCTTGATGAGATGCTGAGTCTTAAGAAAAAAGTAGATGATTTTATTGACGATTCTGATTTTAGAACTAATCTCGCCCGATCAAAACAAAGCGCACAGGCAAACAAATCGATTGAAAACAGCGATATCGATTTTAATTATGCGAACCGTGAAAACAACTTATTGCCTCAGGTAAAAACTTTCTCGATAATACTTGACCAGTTAAAATTTTCAGGTAATATTTCCAAAATGGATCCATCCAAATTAAACCAGTATGTTAATGGTACAAATAATATTTCATTGATAGAATACAGGAGCCTACTAATTGAGGTCGAATCCCGGTTATCCAAATACAAGACAATCCTAAATATTAAACTTAAGAATGAGGATAATGCCCGTTAAATATTACTTTTATTTTTTAATTATTTATTCATTTTTTCCAACCGATTGTCTTGCGCAATTTTCGCTTAAATTTGATTTAGAAAGTGGAATTTATGGCACTCTGAATGAACCCCTTGAAAATCAAATTAAAATTGAAAGTCGTATCGACGGAAAATTAAAATATAACTATCACGATGATAATCGTGTCGCTTCAATTGAATTACGGGCACGACCTGAAATTTTCGGAATAAATAACGGACTAACTTCCTTAAAATTGAAATCCGCAGGCTCCTATTACCAGTACGAAAAATCTTTCAGTTGGGGAATAAATTTTTCGGGTCAGAGTCATAATTTTCACTCATCCGAAATTAGCTCCAAGTATAAGATGCTGGACATAAGCGGCGACATTTCCAAAATATTAGACTCACTAAATTCCATTTTATTAAAATTCGGCTACTCAAACAGAATTAAAAACACTTCCGCATTATTGGATATTGAGCTGATTTTTGCCGATGTGATGTGGCTTCAAAATTTCGGACCTGGATTAAATTTCGGTTATGGTATTTATATAGAAAAATTCAGCTCGAATTATGATGCCGGATTTATATTTAACAATTATCTAAAACAGAATAACGGTTTACGTTACGGTCCGGCAATAATGGTCGATTTTTTTGGATCTTTTATTCTAAGGGGAAACTATTATTTGCTAATTCACGATTCTGATATAACAAAATCTACATCTCTCGAGCATCAGGTAAATCTGGCCTTTGGTAAAAAGATCGCTAATAAATTGTCTTTAATACTCTTAATAGATTATTATCAGAATCAATTCAGATTTAAAAATAATTTCAATACAGAAAAACATCTCTATTTTCCATCAAATTTAGAGAATCAAATATCCGCAAAAATCGCTTACGATATTAGCAGTGTAACCGAATTATACGCCAAATCCGGTTACTTCAATATTGATTTACAAGAAAACGAATCTTCGTTTTCTGGATGGAACTTTGTGCTGGGCATTCAGTTCAGTTATTAAATTTAGTAATAACTCCTTCGCTTTCATTTCCCAATCGATCGATTGATGTAACCACATAAATATACTCGGATGTACTTAACTTTTCTTTATTCTCAATGAAAATAGATTCCCCGGCCGTTGTTCTATGAATAATTTTAGAAGCATCGTTTAAATTAATTTTTTCACCATACACAAACCTGTAAACGATATAATTAACCGGGTAATTTCCATCCGCAGCCGGACCCGGAGTTCTCCAATCTAAAATCACATCGTTACCGTTTTTATCGATTTTTAAGTCAACCGGTGGCAATGGTGGTATTGTATCTTTCCAATCCATTTTTGGCGGCAATGCCGTAAACTTGTAATAGTCAGTGTGTAACGTATCCGCAAAACCGCTCCAATTTTTAACGATTGACTTTGCGCTAAAGAATACAGATCCCTGTACATTTTCGGTGGTTCTATTCATTTTAATCTGATTGCCCAATTCGGCTTTGTCTCCTTTATATTTTTTGTCGGCCATTCTGCTGGAAAAATGACCTATATACAAATGCCTTCCTTTAGTTAACGAGGCCCACCAAGGCAGTAATTTTTTGTATGGAGCCAATTCGTGATCTATTTCCCAATACAGTTGTGGTAAAATATAATCAACAATTTTTTCGTTCAGCCAAGTTAAAGGATCACAATAAAGAACATCGTAGGAATTAAAACCGTTTGTTCCTGCGTACTCATTTTTAACAATACCGAAAGGACTGATACCAAACTTTACGAAAGGTTTGTTTGTATTAATTACACCGTAAATTTCACGCATAAGTTGATTAATATTATCGCGTCTCCATTCGTCTATATCCTTTATTCCCCTGTTGTATTTTATGAATGTCAGAGAGTCTTCGTTGGATATTTTTGGTCCATAAGGATAAAAATAATCGTCAAAGTGAATTCCATCTACATCGTAATTGAGTAATACATCCGTCATTACATTAAGTATAAATTCCCGGGCGTCAGGGTTGCCTGGATCGAGCATTTTGTAATCTTTAAACGTAAGAAGCCATTCGGGATGAGTAACGGAAATATGATTAGGGGCCGGATCGTAAGCGCCAATTTTTTTTACCGCTCTGTAGGGATTAAACCAGGCGTGTAATTCAATATTTCTGGAGTGTGCCTCAGAAATTGCAAGCTGCAGAGGATCGTAATACGGTTCAGGCGCTTTTCCCTGCTTGCCTGTTAACCAATATGACCAGGGTTCATATTGTGATTTATACAACGCGTCGCATTCAGTACGTATTTGGAAAAAAACCGCATTTATGCCTGCCGATTGCAGTGAATCGAACATTTGCACCAGTTCTATTGTTTGCTGTCCTGTCGACAATGTAAAGTCGCTGGGCCAGTCAATATTGGCAACTGTTGCAACCCAGGCTCCGCGGAATTCGTGTTTAAGATTATTTGATTGGGCAAACGAAATAATTGGGATTGTCAATAATAGAATAATAAGAATTAACTGTTTTTTCATAATAGTATTTTGAAAGTCATTTAATGATAAGAATTTAAGCTGTTAATTTAGGAAAAATAGAAATTGACCGCCCGCTTTTAATCAATCTTTTCTCTGCTTAAATGAGAAATGTGAATTTATTTATAATTGAAAAATAAATCCTTCTTGAAATGAAACAGAGCATGCCCGATTTAGATTATACACTATTTCAGTTTACCTGTGTATATTTACGTTATTCGAAACATCTTCTTCTTAATTTTTGTTTAATACTATTAGTTTTGAATATTTTTATGAGGCAACGCATGAATTTCAATATGAACAAGTTTACAATAAAAGCTCAGGAAACAATACAGAACGCTGTAGAGATTGCCCAGAACTATAATAATCAAATTATTGAACCGGAACATCTTGCCGCGTCAATGCTACAAGACACCGACAATGTTGCCGTATCTATTATTCAAAAGGTTGGTTCAAGTGTGGATCAGATTCGTATTAAACTTGGCGAACTTCTTGAAAATTTGCCTAAAGTTACTGGCGCCGGAGTTGGCAATCAGCAAATGTCTCAAAGAACTGCCGGAATTTTGGATGGTGCCGCAAAAGAAGCGCTTAATCTTAAAGACGAATATATATCTACAGAACATATGCTTTTGGCCTTAACGGATGATAAGGGAAAGTCGGGCGAATTATTAAATGATAAAGGTTTAACAAAAGAGATTGTCCTTGCCGCGTTAAAAGACATTAGAGGGAATCAACGAATAACATCTCCTAGCCCCGAGGATACATATCAGGCTCTAAAAAAATACGGCAGAGACTTAAACGAACTTGCAAAACAAAACAAGCTGGATCCTGTAATTGGTCGTGATAATGAGATCCGCCGTGTCCTTCAGGTGCTGTCCCGCCGCACAAAAAACAACCCAGTATTAATTGGCGAACCGGGAGTAGGAAAAACCGCAATTGCCGAGGGACTAGCTCATAGAATTGTTTTGGGTGATGTGCCCGAAAACTTGAAATCAAAAAGTGTAATAGCCCTCGATATTGGAGCGCTTGTTGCCGGGACGCAGTATCGAGGTCAATTCGAAGAAAGAATTAAAGCCGTTATAAAAGAAGTACAGAAATCTGCGGGTGAAATAATTTTGTTTATAGACGAACTTCATCAACTTGTTGGCGCTGGTCGGACAGATGGAGCCATGGACGCCGCTAACATTTTGAAACCTGCACTTGCTCGCGGTGAACTTCATGCAATAGGCGCTACAACGCTGGACGAGTACAAAAAACATATTGAAAAAGACGCTGCATTAGAGAGACGATTTCAACCTGTGATTATCGCCGAACCTAATGAAGATGACGCAATCTCAATCCTACGTGGATTAAAGGAGCGTTACGAAGTTCACCATGGAGTGCGCATTACTGACGGAGCGATCGTCGCTGCCGTTCAGCTATCGAACAGATATATATCAGACAGGTTTTTGCCCGATAAAGCAATCGATTTGATTGATGAGGCCGCTTCAAAATTACGAATTGAAATTAACTCTATGCCCGCAGATATTGACGCGCTTGACAGAAAAGTTAAGCAACTTGAAATTGAACGAGAAGCGCTTAAAAGGGAGAAAGACAATGAATCGGCCCTAAGATTGGATGAAATATCAAAAGAACTTGGAGATTTAACCGAAGAACGCGATCAACTGAAAAGCCACTGGCAGTCGGAGAAAAATAAAATTCAAGCAATCCGAAATATGAAAACAGAAATAGAACAAGCCCGCGCGAAAGCAGATAAATATGAACGGGAAGGTGACTTGGGAAAAGTAGCTGAATTGAGGTATGGAACTATAACAGATCTTGAAAAAAAATTAATCACCGAGGATAAAGAACTATTTAATATTCAGAAAAATAAGAAGCTTTTAAAAGAAGAAGTTGACGCAGAAGACATAGCAGAAGTAGTAGCCAATTGGACAGGGATCCCTGTAAACCGCATGCTGGAAAGCGAAAGAACCAAATTGATTAGAATGGAAGATGAGCTTCATAAACGCGTTGTGGGGCAGAACGAAGCCGTTTCTGCAGTGGCAAATGCAATACGACGTTCACGAGCAGGATTACAGGACGCCAACAGGCCGCTCGGATCATTTATATTTATCGGCACAACAGGTGTGGGCAAAACCGAGCTGGCAAGAGCGTTGGCTGAATTTTTATTTAACGACGAACATGCTTTAATTAGAATTGATATGTCGGAGTATATGGAGAAACATTCTGTGTCACGACTAATTGGAGCCCCTCCAGGATATGTGGGTTACGAAGAGGGCGGACAATTAACAGAAGCCGTAAGGCGTAAGCAGTATTCCGTAATTCTTTTAGATGAAATTGAAAAAGCTCATCATGATGTTTTTAATGTTTTACTGCAGGTGCTTGATGAAGGACGACTAACTGATAACCAGGGACGAACTGTTGATTTTAAAAACACTATAATTATTATGACATCGAACCTGGGCTCTCAAATGATACAGGAACACCTGCATGGAATGAATGAATCTAATTTTGCTGATCTAATGGGTGATATAAGATCAAAATTATCAGAACTTTTACGCAATACAATTCGTCCTGAATTTTTAAACAGGATAGATGAAATTGTATTTTTCAAACCCTTGCTAAAAACTGAACTGACCGAAATTATTGAAATACAATTGGGAAAAGTAAAAAAACTGCTTGCTGAAAAAGAAATTCAAATTGAGGTGAGCAACGACGCAAAGGAATTTTTACGAGAAGTGGGTTACGATGTAACATTTGGAGCCCGACCAATTAAACGAACAATTCAAAAACATCTTATAAATCCTTTATCGGCGCAGTTATTAATGAATCATTTTACACAGGGTGATATTATTTTTATTGATGCTCCTGGTGATGGCAAATTGCATTTTATAAAAAAATTGGATTAGTTTTTATTAAAACAAACGATTAAAAAAAAATTAGGACAGAATTATTTTCGCTATCGATAGCACTCATTCATTTTTCATATCTTCATTCTTATTTGTTAAGTTTACAAATCTTTTGTTCATCATATAGTGATATTTATGACTAATTGTTTTTATAACGAATTTGATTTCCAAAGAGTAAACGAAAGCGAAAGAACGGATGAATACCGAACACCCTTTCAAATTGACAGAGACAGACTGATTCATTCATCCGAATTCAGAAGGCTGCAGGGAAAAACACAAGTGTTTATCCCTGGCGAGTATGATTACTACCGTACAAGACTTACGCACTCTATTGAAGTGGCACAAATTGGACGATCAATTTGTAACTTTATTAGAAAAAAATATGATGGGATCTTTTCAGACGGATATTTTGTAGATCCAGATCTTGTTGAATCCGCTTGTTTGTCCCACGATTTGGGTCATCCGCCTTTCGGACACGCCGGCGAAAGAACATTAAATAGACTTATGGAACCATACGGCGGTTTCGAGGGCAACGCACAGACCCTTCGACTTCTAACTGAAATATTTTATACCTTCGACAATGCTCGTAGGGGAATGAAGCCAACGCGTGCTCTGATAGACTCTATTTTAAAATATAAATCTTTGCACAATCAGTTTAATAATCCCAATAATCATTTTTTGTATGATTACCAGGAAGAAACTGTAAACTTTGTTTTCGGAGGGAAAAGCATTCCTGCAGATTTAACACCCGGCGAAAAACTAAATAATTTTAGAAGTATTGAATGCCAGATTATGGATTGGGCAGATGATACAGCTTACGCCACTAATGATATCGTTGATAGTATTTCAGGCGGATTTATTACAATCATTAAAATGGAGCGGTGGTACGACAGAAATGTTGATTCGCTTACAGAATATCAGAAGGAAAATTTTTCTCAAATTATCGAATGGATTAGAAAACGTAAATTTAAATCCCAATTCGGTTCTCAGATTGGAGTTTTAATTGAATCCTGCCAGATTAAGGAACGAAATACATTTATGGACGATCTTTCCAACCGCTATAAATACGAATTGGTTTTAGAAAAAGATATTATTGATAAAGTGGAACTATACAAAAGAATTGCCGCTGAACTCGTATTTCAATCCTCACAACTTCACCAAATGGAATTTAAGGGTGATATGATGCTTAAACAGATATTTCTTACTCTTGTGGAAAACTATGTTGAAAAGAATGAGAAAACAAAGTTATTGCCTGATTTTAGCGATATGCTTATCAGAAATGAAGAGGATAAAATTAAACGAATCCGATTGATTTGTGATTATATGGCGGGAATGACAGACTCTTTTGCTATGACAAATTATAAACGATTATTCGATCCCGATTATAGCTCTATTAAAGACTATATTTAAGCCCGTTATTTTGGAGGAAAAATTAATGCCCGTACCAAAAAAAATAAAATTAAATAAAGAAAATAAATCGTTGTTTATTATTTGGGATGATGGAAAAGAAGTTAATTTTCCTCTCCAATTTTTACGCGACGAATCTCCCGACGCCGGAAACAAAGGAGAAACAATCCTTTGGAAACATTACGAACCACCGACAAAAGGGCCGGATAAACCAGGCAAATACGAAGTTGAAAAAATTGAGCTTGTTGGCAAATATGCCATTCAAATTAAATGGAAAGACGGCTACGATTATGGAATTTATTCGTGGGATGTACTTCTAAGATTGAGCGAATACCTGGAAATTAAAAATATTCTTCCGAAAAACTTTGGTGACGGAAATCACTAAAGGCGATTTTTTGTCTTGTTTTTCTGGCATACTAACCTTTTATTTAGCATATTAAACAAGAAAATTGAGCATTTCACCCTGACAGTATGTTTTATTTGGGCTTTCGGTACTAAATTTTTGACTGTTTCTGCTCGATGATAATATGTATTTATTGCTAAGTGATTTGTTTAGAATGGAGGTTAATATGATTGAAAGACAAAACGAACTAAAAATAGAGACCGGAATAAAAGTTATTGAAGAATTATGCACTGAGCTTCGTTATCTTAATTATGAGGAATTAAAAAATAAACTCTGGAAGCTGGAACGAGAAACTACATTATTAAAGGAGTTTGTAAGTAAACTTTTATCCGAAGAAGAATACCGAGAGGTTGTTTAATAAGATTAAATATTGGCCTAAACAAAAACCCTCTTGAACGAGGGTTTTTGTTTATTTAATATCATTGAGCAGTGGTAATTCAAAATCGGGAGCTTTAACAGATTCTCTGTTTACTGTGTTTCCCGCTAAAATAATTTCGATATCTTTTCTAAATGTCTCTTTAGCTGTGTAGCCAACATAATGAGAGAAAACATTCCCTTCTTTATCAAGAACAAAGGTTGTTGGAACCGATTGTATTCCTCCATACCTGAACCGAACGGACTGATTGCCCCAAACTACAGGATAGTTTATTTTAAATTCTTTAATAAAATTTTCAACCGCATCTTTGTTCTGCAGATCGTCTACGGATATTCCGATGATCTCTAAACCTTTATTTTCATATTCTTTCTTTAATTCAACAAATTCCGGTATGCCTTTTCTGCAGGGAGCGCACCATGTTGCCCAAAAATCAAGGATAACAACTTTGCCGCTATATTGTGAGAGTTGAATAGTTTTATTTCCAAATTCGATATAATTTGGTGGATAAGGGCCGTTTTCTGGTCCACCATTTAAATTGTTAACTATAAACAATCCCAAAATTATGGCGAAAAATATTCCACCTTTAATCCACTTCTTCTGTTTTTCTGTAATCTTTCCTTTTTCCATAGATTCCTGAGGAGTATTTAAATTTTTCTGTGACATTGTTATAACCTTTAAAAATTCATTTGGCAATATAAAACAATAGTTACTTTTGTCCCACGAATCTAATTAATTCTTCGGTTATTTGGTCAATTTTCTCGTCAGAAAATCCTTTTTCTCTAGCAGCTTCTTCAAGAGTGCCCCATATCGGTTCGCCGCATCTTAAACATCTTATTCCTTTGTCTCTCAAAAATGTTACTGATTCTGGAAACAACCTTGTCAAATCTTCAATTTCTATTTCTTTGTTAACCTTCAGCTTTTTCATCTTTTTTGTCTTTAATTTTTGATGGAAAAACGATTGCCACTCCAGCCAATAATCCGTAAACAGTTGAAATATACGGATTGCCGGCTATTGCGCAGGATCCATTGCAACCGATAAAGTAATAATAGCTATAGCCCAAAATTGCCCCTACCACAGCTCCTAATCCTATTCTAAAAAAATATTTTTGCATTTTTTCCCCTATTGCTAAAATTTATCGTTGATTAGATGATTCAAAATTATTAAAGATTCAATCTACTTTCTTGCTCTTATAAAGCCTATTTTATAGTTTTAGTTTTCGAATAATAATTAGCAAGGGAGAAGAGAATGCCAGAGTTTGAAAAACATTTGTATATGATTGTTTTTCCTATTAATGCTTTAGTTGCTTCGCAATTGGAGCCCGATAAATTTGGTGAACATTACACAACCGGCAGTGCAAAACATTTTAGCGGGAAAGTTATTTTTGCCGAAATCGATATTAATTACAGAAATCCTCATTTTGAAATTGAAAAATATCTCGAGCTTACTGTACAGCATCCGGACGGCTCCCCAAAGAAAACAAAATTTGTAAAATCTTACAATGTTTTAGAACATGTTGAATTACAAGCTATAAAAAAACTTCACTTATGTACAGCTAATGGTAAAGTTCTTTCAATTGAGCCTGCCGAATATACTGCTTATAATGAACCGGGTTTAACAAGAATATATCAGGAAATTACTCCACTTGATACGTTGGTAGCCTCTACCTTCGATCAGAGAGAATTTGGAAAATTTATTACGACTGAAACAAAATCCAAGGGCGCCCCTAAAATTTGTTTCACTCAAATTGATTTTAATATTTCACGGTTCCTGGAGCAGAATAAAAACAAAGAAATATTTAGTATTGAACTGCCGAGCGTTAATCCTTACAGGTTTTTTGATTGTATAATGGAATTAAAAACTAAGCCGGCTAAATTGACCAAAACAATTGGTTTGGGAAGTTTACTCCGTGAAATATCTTATAAATTTTTACGTCACGGATTCTGGTTTAGTGAAGGCGACGAATTAAAATTTTTCCCAATGCCTTCAATCGCTGAATTAGAAGATAAATATTTTTACTGGTGGAAATACGTAAGATAAAACTTTTATGCCCGGATAAAAGATTGCTAATTATTGTTTATTCTTTTATTCGGGCATTTAATTCCCTTCAGACCTTTTTTATTGAAAAAGATTATTATTCCTCACCCCATTGTAAAATATCAAGCCTTATTTTGGCAAGTCCCTCGCTTATCATATCCAACTGCAATGCGGTTCCATAAGATAAATCGATAATACGAGCCGGATGTTTGGGCATCCTGTCGTTAATTCTAATAAATGCCATTTTATTGTTCGTAAGATTTGTAACACGTATTATTGTATTAAAAGGATAAGAATAATGAGCGGCCGTTAAAGCATATTTATCGTATATTTCACCGCTGGCTGTTTCCTTTTTGTCAAATGGTTCAGCGTAAAAGGAAGCTATGCCTACTACACTTTCTAGAGGTTCGGTATTTTCATCGAGCAATTTATATTCTTCTTCAACAACTGAATCAGAATTTTCAGTGTTTTCAGCTGCACTTGTAAACCTAGGAACAGAAGCACAAGCTGAAAATAATAGTGAGGATAATATTAAGAAACAAAAGTTTATTAAAATTCGTTTACCGATCGATAAGGCTTTATTCATTTATTCCACTCAAATGATTTTAAATGATTCTCCTAAATTTACTTACATTTATATTGTATCTGAATTATATTTTAAATGATTTTAAAATTCATTCAAGCTGTAAATGCTGTGAAAAAATTATTAAGTCGAAAAGCCACCTTTTATTATTTGTTGTTAATTGCTGTTTTAAGCGAATTAGCATATATAATATTTGTCACCACTCAAAAGAATACAGCTATCTTAGAATATATTATAGTTTATTGTTTTGCTTTTATTTTGTTTTATGCTGCGTTTCTTTTAGTACGCTCAAAACATGAACTCGCCGGTAATAAAAATATTTTATTATTAATTCTGATATCCGGTTTGGTTTTCAGGGCAACTTTAATTCCTTCTTCTCCTTCAACTTCGGATGATGTATACAGATATATTTGGGAGGGAAAAATAATATATAATGGGCACAATCCGTTTGATGCTCCACCAAATGATGTTTCATTGAAATACCTGCATTCAGAAAAACTACCTGCATTGGTAACATTTAAAAACATGACAGCCATTTACCCTCCTTTTGCGCAGCTCGTTTTCCTTTCCGGTTATATATTAGGGGGCGAATCCGACAAGGGGCTAAAGTTAATATATCTTCTTTGCGAGTTTATTACGCTGGTTTTTATAATAAAAATATTACTCCTTCGTAAACAAAATCCTAATTATATAATACTTTATGCCTGGCTTCCTCTCCCCATTATGGAGTATTTTATAAATTCTCATATCGACGCTGTTGGAATTACATTCTTCGTAATTTTTATCTATTATATTCTTCAGAACAAATATTTTGCAGCGTCACCTTTTTTTGCAATCAGCATTTTGACAAAAATGTTTCCCGCAATTGTTTTTCCATTAATTATCAAAAAAATCGGATTAAAAAAAACATTCTATTTTTTAATAATCACACTTGCTATAATATTTCTTTTTCAATATCCATTTATGCCTCGCGAAGGAGTTTTATTGGAATCTTTATCCAAATATTTGCGTAAATGGAGTTTTAACGGATCTTTATATAAAGTGTTGTATTTTATTTTACATGATGGAAGTACAGTTAGAATAATACTAATGATGCTTTTTATTATTTCAGTTGGGAGTATTTCAATTAAATATAATGATTTTCTTAAAGCCGTCTACGCGGTCTGGATCTGTTTTATAATTTTTTCAGCGACACTTTTTCCGTGGTACCTTGGATGGATTGCGGCTATTAATCCGGTTTTTGCCTTCAGTTCTATTATTTCACTTTTTTTTACAAGTAATGCCAGTAATTTTACTCCAATGGCTGATGGATGGCGGGAATTTTGGTGGGTTTCACTAATAGAATATGTCCCGTTTTACGTTTTACTGATTTTTGAAAGCAAAAAATATTTTATTTCAACCCTAAAAAAGTATTTCATCTCATAGAACCGCGCTATTCTAATTTCCGAAGATTATCATTGAATCTTAATTTTCTTCTTATATATTTATCAGTGTATAAGAATACTACCTCTTTACGATTCACCGACTAATTAAGTTATACCCAACATAGACGACAGTAGCGCTGTATAAAATTATGCCGCGAGGTTGCAGATGAAAAAGACCGCAAATGTTTCACAACCAACACCCACTCAGAACTCCCCGATTGATGCTACGCGAGAAGATCACAAAATAACTATGTCATTAAAAGCCGAATTAAAAAAGAATGTGTCGGAGTTATATCGATTCAGAAGTTTATTGGACAGAATTAGTGAAGGAATTATTCTAATAGAGCTGGATTCTAAAATAGTATTGGACATAAATTCTTCGGCTTGCTCAATTTTGGATATTGATAAAGACAGTATAATTAAAAAAAACGCTTTTGAGATTTTTAGGCGTCTCGGGTTTCCTTTTTTTGAATTTGTTTTCGAAGAACTTCAAAAGAATAGAAAAACTTCGGAAACCTACGCAAATTATCAACCTTTAAATAGAAAGAAAATTTATCTAGACTTTACAATTAGCCTCGATACTCTTTCCGAAATAAAATACGCCATAATTTTAATAAAAGATGTTTCCAGAATAATTTTATCCGAAAATAACGTTCGCAATAGCAGAACAAATTTACAAGCCACAATTGAAAATAGCATGGATGCTATTTGGGCACTCGATACAAATTTTAATTTGCTTACAATGAATAAATCTTTCAAAGATTATTTTTGGTCGATTGCAAAACACGACATTAATATTGGAGACAATGTTGTTGAACATTTATCAGAATCGCAAAAGTCTCGCTGGATTGAACTTTATAACCGGGCATTGACGCCTGAATTTTTTTCTATCGAGGAAATAATTTTTATAGGTCTTAAAAAACAATTTTATGAAATATCGTTCAATCCGATAATTGTAAAAAATATTCCGAATGGAGTATCTGTCCAATCCAGAAACATAACCGAAAAGAAATTGGCGGAAAAATCTCTAATTGAAAGTGAGTTTCGATTCAGAACAATGATTGAAACAGCACCTATTGGAGCAATTGTTACACGAAACGGAAAAATCATATATAATAACAAGGCTTTTCTAAACCTGTTTGGATACTCAAATTGTTCTGATATTAAGAATAAATCCGCCGTTGAATTTATCCACGAAGATTTCAGGAATAAAGTTAAAGAGTTATTTGAACCTAAAAATAATGATGATTTTGTTTCGGGATACGAAACCATTGGACTGCGCAGCGATGGGTCCACAGTGCATATTCAACTCGATTCTAATAATATTCAATTGAACGATGGAATGGCGCAATTAGTTTATATAACAAATATTACTCAACAAAAAGAAACTTTAAGAATTCTAGAGTCCGCGAAAAATGAAGCTCAAAAATCGGAAATGCTGAAAACTGAATTTATCGCTCAGATGTCGCATGAAATAAGAACTCCAATAAATACTATTCTCAGTTTTATTGGACTAATTAAAGAAGATATTCAGAACTCAATTGATGTGGATTTATTTGATAGTTTTGTAATAATAAATAACGCAAGTAAAAGGATTATACGCACTATCGATTTGATTTTGAATATGTCCGAAATTCAAACGGGAACATATTTGCCAAAATTGAAAAAGTGTAATCTTTATAATGATATACTTCTCGAAGTTATCTCAGAGTTCCATAATGCGGCATACGAAAAAGGATTGGAATTACGTGTTGAAAATAATTGCAATAACTGCAAGTTAAAAGTAGACGAGTATACAATGACACAAGTTTTTGCCAACCTCATAGATAATGCTATTAAATATTCTCAGCATGGCAAAATTACTGTTGTAATAAATCAGGATGCAAATAATAAATTTTATGTAGAAGTAAAAGACACTGGCATCGGAATGTCTAAAAAGTATTTGCAGAATTTATTTAAACCCTTTTCGCAGGAGTATGGAGGTTATACGAGAACTTATGAGGGAAATGGACTTGGTTTAGCGTTAGTAAAGAAATACTGCGAAATTAATATGGCCGATATTTCCGTAAAAAGTAAAAAGGGCAAAGGTACAACTTTTACAGTAAGTTTTAGAAATAATTTAACTTATCTATAATTTTCCCGTTATGCCTAGTACAATAAATATAATTAATAGAATTGTAATAGGAATTGAAATTAATACGGCGAAAATTATTTTGCCTTCTTTAGTTGCAAAATTAATAGTACTTCCCAATCCGAACGGTTTATCCACAACCGCTCTTTTATCCTTTGGATTGTAGTAAATAATAAAATTCCTGAGGACATCCATGTTTGAAAAACCAACATACCCATTTGCATGCGCGACGTTTTTAATAAAGCTAAAAATTAAATATAATTTTATAACTATAACAGCAAAAACAACAACAATCGCGTAAACGGATTCTCCAAAAATTTTATTCAGAATTAAAGAAGTGAAAAGTAGAATAAAAAAGAATTTTACTCCGGTTATGGATTGTAAATAATTATTTGAATATATATTAAATTCACTTTCAGTCAACGGTTTCCGTTCAAACTCTAAAGGAATTTTAGGTGTGCCAAAAATGATCTTTGGCGATAACATAAAGTAGAAAATTGTTGATAACAATCCATAGACGATAATTTGAATTATTAATAGTGGAATTGCCCCTTTTCCCAAATTGAATTTATATATCAAAAACATTTGAAATATTAATAAAAAGAGAATGGCAATCTCTATCCACCATATGGTTCTTTTGTTAGCGGTTGCTACCAATTTTTACCTTTGCAGAAACAAATTTTATTTGGGTAATCTGCCGAATATTTTTCGTAATGTTCTATGAAATTTGTGAAAGGATTCAACCGGCTCGACATACATTAAAATACACTCGCCGGATATATATTTTAATCCCATTTGTTGGCACGATTCTAAAACATCTTTATTTGAAGACCCCCTCTGTAACCAAATTCTTTTGATTCCTTGTTCAGCTGCTTCCTTAACAACTTGTTTTGCTTTTTCGGGTGGAACATTTATTATAACTCCATCGGCCGGTGCGGGTAATTTATCCAGAGATGTATAAATAAGCTCACCTTCTATTTGGCTTGTGTTGTTGTTTACAGGAAAAACATTGTATCCTTTTTTCTTTAATTCCTTAAATATAACATTTCCAAATTTTCTCGGATTTCGTGATACACCAACTACCGCAAGATTTTTTTGTGATACAAAATCTTTTATTGTTTCCATCGACGTCATTTATTTGCCTCTGAAATTAATTATTAATAAAGATAAAGCTATCCCATAATTTTCTCAAATATTTTTTTTGGACTATAAATAATTTCAGCAAACTGTATAAGAGCGGTTGATCTATCAATTGGAGCTTTAATGAGTGTGATCGTGCAAATGATCGGTATGATGACCATGTCCGCCACAAGCGCCATCTACAGTTAGTTCCGTATAAAATCCATCCAAAAATTTGTTTATAGCTTCTTCTACTGTATTTTCTTCACAAAGAAAAACCTTTACGCCACCACCATTTAAACTTAGAACAGCTTTTTTTCCCATCCCGCTTGTTAATACCGTATCAACATTACACCCTTCAATGGCTTTCAGAGGCTGGCATTGTCCGTGTTGATGATGACTGTTGAAATTTTCGATAACATTTATTTCTTTGGTTTCCGAATCATAAATTGTAAAATATTTTGAGCTCCCGAAATGGTTATAGATAGAATCTTTTAATCCACTAGTTCCGTAAGTAGGAATACATATTTTCATTATAAATCCTCAAATATTATTTTTTATTATTATAGCGTTATTATTTAGAATGGCGCGCGTTAGTTTATATCTGCCCGATTGTAACAATCTTTGAATTGTGCCGCGCGAAATTTTCATTTCTTCCGCCGCTTCAATTTGATTTTTATTTTCAATATCACATAAACGCATCGCTTCAAATTCATCCGTTTCTATCTCAATAGTTGGTAAATCCGTAATTGGTATACCAATTGGCTTAAAAACTTTCTTCTCATTAAGAAATCGACATCGTCTATGTTTTTTGTTTCTTCCCATAATTTCATTTTGTGCATATGCACAATTCAAAATTAGTGAACCCGCATGAATTATCCAAGAAATTATAAAAATTAATTTATTAGCGTTATAATTATCATTATAGAGTGGCCCGCTAATTTATTATTTTAAGACACTTATTTTTATGTTAAACGGAATTTTTTTTGTCCTTCGAATTTCTACTAATCGGAATAATACTTACGATCGCATCTTTCACTCAGGGTTTTAGCGGCTTTGGATTCCAGCTTGTCGCATTATCTATAATAACTTTTTTTATAGATGTAAAACTTGCGATTCCGATGTGTGCTTTGTTCGGATTGATTATAAATATTTATCTGATTATAGATTTACACAAACATATAAAATTTTTTGAACTCAAAAATCTGATCTTAGGTTCGATAATAGGCATACCGGCAGGCGCATTTTTCCTATCCACAGCAAATCCGGAATTAATTAAATTCCTGCTTGGTTTTGTTCTTATACTTTTTGTTTTAATTTCACTCGGTAAAGTTGGTCATTCAATAACAATAAGTGATAAGTGGGCATATGTTTTTGGATTTATTTCGGGTCTGCTCGGCGGAGCTTTTAATACGAATGGGCCTCCTGTACTCATTTATTTTTATTTGCACGGCTGGGATAAATACAAACAGAAGGCGTCTATAACCGGCTTCTTTATTTTTAGCTCGGTACTTATTGTTTTCAGCCACTCGATAATTGGATTAACTACCCGCTCCGTTTTAACAAATTTTTTCATTTATCTTCCGTTTATTTTTATTGGACAAATTGCCGGTAAATTTCTATTCGGTAAAATTTCTTCAATTGTTTATAACAAATTTATCCTTCTATTTTTGTTTGCCGCGGGACTTTTTATGATTTTCGGATGATTTTCTCTTGTTAATTATTAAAAGACTAAATAATTTTACAGAGTAAAATATATTTTACTTATTACAATAAAGGAGTTTTAAGAAATGCGTGTAACTGATGAATGTATAAACTGTTCAGCCTGTATTGATGAATGCGAAAGCAATGCAATATATAATGCCGGCGAAAGCTATTCTGTTAATGGCGAAACTAAAGAAGCTTTATCTGAAGACTATACTTTTATAGTACCTGAACTCTGCAATGATTGCAAATCTTGTGTGGAAGTTTGTGCTGTTGACGCTATTGTAGAAAACTAATTTGTTTTTACCCACAAAGACCCTTGTAAATTTTTACAAGGGTTTTTTATTTTTAAACCGCGTCGGTCATTTATTTAATGCTGGTGAATTAAAGAAGTGTCTTTGCAATTGTTGCACTCCAGCTGTAATGTAATATGATTTATTCCGAACTTTTCATTCAATGTATTCTCAATTAGTAAACGTATATCAACACTTTCGCTAATCATCATATCATTTATGTTAACATGCGCCTCTAAATGAATATCGTTTTCACCAACAGACCATACATGAATATGATGAATATCAACAACACCACGTATTTCCGAAACTAACTTTTTAATCTCTTTAACACTAATATTTTCGGGCGTGCCCTCCATAAGAATATGGGTGGCATCGCTAAGTATTTTAAAACTTTCCCATAAAATATAAATTCCAATTAATATTGTAAGCAGAGGATCAATCCAATAAACATTTAATAAATAAATTGCTAATCCTCCCAGAATAACTGCTATAGACGATACGGCGTCGCTCAACAGATGCAGATAAGATGCTTTAATATTGATGCTATTTTTAGAATCGCGATGCAATAAAAGCGTTCCCGCAATATTTGCCGCCAAACCTATACTGGCTACAATTATCATTAGTTGTGCTTCAATTATCTGAGGATTAAAAAACCTTTGAACCGCTTCGTAAAAAAGATAAATCGATATTACAATTAGTGTTGATGAATTTAATGCCGCGGCCAATATTTCGGCTCGTTTTAATCCAAATGTATGATTGTATGAGTTTTTACGACTCTTTAACTTTATTGCTATATAACTTAGTATTACTGAAATTCCATCACTGAAATTATGCAGGGCGTCCGATATTAATGAAAGGCTTCCCGATAGAATTCCCCCAATAATTTCGGTAGCTGTAATTGTAAAATTTAAAACCATCGTTAAAAACAATCTGCCGGTAGTTGATGTTATATGATTATGTTTATGATCATGAGACATTCTAATTTCCAATTGTTATCTTTACGTAATATTATAATTAGATTTAATGTATTAAAATATACTGATTATTCTGGATTTGTTTTATTTGCCATCTTAGTATCCGTTTGAAAAAACTACGAAAAGCAACTCTAAACCGGACAAAATTATGATTACTGTAAATAAAAATAATGTTAATCAATTTTCTAAAAAGTACGAGGTAAAAACTTTTTATTCCGGATGGGGCTGGTTTTTGTTTACTGTTATCGGAATGAGCGCAAAACCATCTAAAGTGGAGTTTTTGGACCGAGAAACTGGGAAAATAGTTGAAACATCTTTTGATCCCGAAATCCTGAATAATTTTGTGGGAAGATAATTTTATTAATGCAGGATTTGTTATATAATTTTCTGAGTAAACTGTTTTAATCAACAAAGAGGTAAACAATGGAAAAACAAATGATTATTGAAAAACAGAAACAAGCTGTGGATATTTTAAATGAAAAAGATATAGACATGTGGATGACATTCGTTAGAGAGACTGGAAATTTTAAAGACCCTATGATGGATATGATTGTTGGAACAGGAGCCACATGGCATTCGGCATTTATTATTACGGCCAACGGAGACACGACCGCCGTAATAGGTTCCCTGGAAGAAGCCAATATGAAAACAGTAGGAACATTTAAATTTATTGTTCCCTATTTGAAAGGCATAAAAGATGATTTATTAAAAGTTCTAGATACATACAAACCGAAAAAAATAGCGGTGAATTTTTCACGTAACTCCAGTTTAGCAGATGGACTTTCTCACGGATGTTATTTGGAATTGACGGAACTATTGAAAGATACGCCTTATACAGACAGACTTGTTTCTTCGGAAGAAATTGTTTCAGCTCTTCGTGGACGTAAATCCCAAGTGGAAGTTGATTTGATTAAAAAAGCTATTGTGGAGACGCTAAAAATATTTGATGAGGTAACGGACTTCATTAAAGTGGGTAAATCAGAAAAAGATGTGGCTGATTTTGTTAAAGGGCTGGTTAAACAGAGAGGATTTGAAATGGCATGGGACGAGGAACATTGCCCGGCTGTTTTCACGGGTCCGGATACCGCAGGTGCTCATTCGGGACCTACAGATAAAAAAATTGCGCCCGGACAAGTAATTAATATGGACTTCGGTATAAAATACAATGGTTATTGCTCTGATCTTCAACGTACATGGTATGTCCTTAAAGAGGGCGAAACAGACGCTCCTGAAGAGGTATTGCGGGGATTTAACGTAATCCGCGATTCAATTCAGATGGCGGCTAAAGAGTTGAAACCGAGAAAACTCGGATGGGAAATTGATGATATTGCAAGAAGCTATATCACAAGCCAGGGTTACGATGAATACCCTCACGGTTTGGGACATCAAGTTGGGCGAGTGGCTCATGACGGCGGGGCAATGCTTGGACCGCGCTGGGAACGATATGGCAACATACCCTACATTCCGATTGAAAAAGGTAATGTGTTTACTATTGAGCCCCGCCTGACAATTGAAGGGTACGGCATTGCTACAATGGAAGAAATTGTTTGGGTAACGGATAACGGATGTGAATTTATGAGTACCCCCCAAACTGAAATTTATCTTATAAACAAATAATTATTTTGAGAATATATTCAGGGACGCTTGGTGAATAAACCGATAAACTTGATGAACACGCCATTAGATATTTTGCAAAAATATTACGGACACGCTTCGTTCCGTGGAACGCAGGAAGATATAATAAATAGACTTATAAAAGATAACGCTCATTCTCTTGTGTTAATGCCTACTGGAGGGGGGAAATCTGTTTGTTATCAAATTCCCGCTTTATTATTCGAGGGCGGCACAATTGTTATCAGTCCTCTTATAGCTCTAATGCAGGATCAGGTGGATGCTCTTAAACAAAAAAATATTTCTGCTGCGTTTATAAACTCAACTGTTTCCTCCGAACAGCGAGCAAAACGTTTGGATTCATTTGTAAACGGCAGAATAAAATTACTCTATGTAACTCCTGAAAGATTCCGCAAACAAGAATTTGTTGATAAAATAAGGACAGCAAAAATATCTTTGTTGGCCGTTGACGAAGCGCATTGTATATCGGAGTGGGGTCACGATTTCAGACCAGATTATTCACGCATCGCAGAATTCAGAAAATTGATTGGAAATCCTCTTACAATAGCTCTAACAGCCACCGCGACTCCCGAAGTACAAAAAGATATAATCGCCAAATTAGGCTTAACTAAAAATGAAATTAAAATTTATCATGAAGGAATTGAACGGCCCAACCTAAGATTGGAAACTGCTGATATTTACGACGAAAAGGAAACACTAACCGCCATCTATAAAGTACTCGATAAATTTAATGGTTCAGGAATAATTTATTTTTCTTTGATAAAAAAACTTGAATATTATTCTCAAATAATCGGCGATAAGGGATATAAACACGGCGTATACCACGGTAAGCTGGAAGCGCGTCAAAGGAAACAAACACAGCGTGATTTCCTTTCGGGGAAACAAAAGCTGATTTTAGCAACAAACGCTTTCGGAATGGGGATTGACAAACCGGATATTCGTTTTGTTATTCACGCAGAGGTTCCTTCATCAATAGAATCGTATTATCAGGAAATTGGGCGCGCGGGACGTGATGGAAAAGATTCTTTATGTATGATGCTTTATAATCAGGAAGATTTATACACTCAAATGCAATTTATTAAATGGGCAAATCCAGATGCCAACTATTATTCGAGAATGTATGATATCTTAAAATCCGATATGGATAAAGTAAATTCGATGGGCGCGGAATATTTGCGTGAACAAATGAGTTTTAAGAACAGAAACGATTTTCGTGTTGATACAGTTCTCGCTATGCTGGACAGGTATGGCGTAACAGAGGGAGACGTTGAAAATAAAAATCTTAAAATTGTTGACGCCTTACCCAGTGAACTTGATGACGATGCCAGACTAAAAGAAAAACTTATGAATGACAATAAAAAGTTATTGTCGGTTGTAAATTATTTTAAATCCGTTGAGTGTCGAAGAGTTTATATTTCCGATTATTTTGGATTTCCGGGAGAATCCGCGTGCGGCAATTGTGATGTTTGTAATTGATTAGCGCCTTAAAAAGGCGCTAATACTTAATATCACCGTGTTTCGAGAATTATTTTTAATAATTTATTATTAAAAAATAATCCAAACTTAAGCGCTTGTGTAACTCGCTTAGTTCAATTTATAAATTTGCCAGTCCTTTGAACCCAGTGCTATTTTTACTTCATTTGAATTAACCTTAACTTCAGCCCCGTCTTTTAAACTAACAAGATTTTTCACATCATAACTTAATGGTATATCTAATGTTGTTTCTTGTATCTTATTGCTTTTATTAAGAACAACCAATAATCGTTCATTCATATCGGAGCGCAGATAAGAGTAAATGTTTTGGTCGGCCTGCAAAACAAAGAAATCGCCAGTTCGTAAGGCGGTGTGTTGTTTCCTTATATTTATAATTTTTTTAACATGTTCCAAAGTGTTAATTTCGCCAGCGTTCAATTGTCCGTCAAAGCGCATCATTCTTCGGTTGTCAGGATCTGAAGCACCTGTCATTCCGAATTCACTTCCGTAATAAATTACAGGCAATCCCGGAATGGTATTCATATATGCCATATAAAGAATCAGTTTCTTATAATTTTCAGGATTATCAACTTTAGGCGGGTTATTCCAACCAGTCTCTACGGCACTCCATTCACTTACATCAAGATCGCCATCCGCAAATGCCATAAAGCGGTTTTTATCGTGGCTATCCATTATATTGCCCATCAAATGCTGATTTCCGTAAACAGAAAATGTTTTAAGCATTTCTTTATTTAAATTATCGAATGACGCGTTTTCATCAAGAAATGTAGGCAAAGCAACGTCATACAAATTAAAATTAAACTGCGCGTTAAGCTGTCCGTTGTTTACATACGAACTTATAAGACCATAACTACCAAAAGTTTCTCCAATTTGATAAACCGGTATTTGTCTTTTAGGTGAAACATTCTTTTTTATTTTATTTGCTAAAGTCCGCCAGAATAAATTGGGAACATGTTTAACGGCATCATGCCTGTAACCATCAGCGCCTGTTTTTTCGAGCCACCAAACCGCATTACTCGTAACAGTGTCAACAGCTTCCTGCGAACCCAGATAATCGAAGGATGGCAAATACGGTTCGAACCATGTAGTTAATCGGTATTCATCCCATTTTCGTAAATTAAGCTCACCGTTGGGCAGCTCTAACACACCATACCAGTTCCTATGCTCTTTAAAGTACGGGTGATTAATGTGAGTGTGGTTAGAAACGAAGTCGAGTAAAATTTTAATGTTATGCGAATGCGCTGTACTAACAAGCTCCTTCAATTTTTCCATATTTCCAAATTGATCTTCAACTTTATTGGAACTGATTGGCCAGTATCCATGATATCCGGAATAATATCTGTGTGGTTCGGGAAATTCGCGGAAGGCTTCATCGGGATTGTCGTTTACCGGCGAAATCCAAATAGTATTTATACCAAGACTGTCAAAATAGCCATCTTCTAATTTATCTATTACCCCCTGCAGATCACCCCCCATATAATTTGCTTTTGGTGATAAGGAATCATGCGCTACCGGTTTGTTTATTTTTGTTTCGCCGTCTTTAAACCTATCAATCATAAGCGAGTAGATAATGCCGTCGTGCCAAGTAAAATTATTATTATCACCCGGTTTACCGTCAAAGAGAAAAACATGCTGAGTATTGCTCACAATACCGTTATCAGAAAACGTTACCCTTAATAAATCTTTTTTGTCCAACTCATCTTTCGGCAGTGTGATTATTATGCGGCTTCCTTTAATATGGATGAAATCGGACTCAACCTTATTGTTGTTCAGCAATACAAACACTTGATTGTATTGCAGATCCGAACGATCATTTAATTCGGCGATAAAACTGAACATTACAGAATCTTCAATACTTTCATATTTATCAACGTGTAAGAATATTTTAGCGTTTTTATCCTCCTCAATTACACGCACAGAATTAAAGCTTCCCATTCCGTTAGAGACCTTTACGGGATTTTGTGGATCTACTATTTCTTCGCCGTCGCCAAAAAATTTGTACTGATAAACCCCTGGCTCAAGTGATGTTTGAGTTTCATACACTCCGTCTTTATTTTGGTCATTCATTGGCAGGCTGTATCTATCCCAACCGTTAAAGCTTCCGAATAACGAAATTGTTTTATACTCTTTCTCCGGTTTAAATGAAAATGTATAAAACTTTTCTTTTTTAGATGTGACGGGAATTTGATAAACATTATCATCTAATTTGAATTCGACTAATGTCATACCTTCAAAATTTTTATCGGCTTTTAGAATTAATGTATCACTTCCTTTTAAATATTGAACGATAACATCTTTATTCGGTGAAAATTCTAAATTATAATTCTCCGCAAATAATAAATCGTCAATTACAATACTAAGTGGTTTGTCTGCGGTAAGATTAATGTTGGCTATGATATCTTCAATTTTATTAGAAGACTTTTGTGAACAACCGAAAAGCATGGCCGAAATAATAACAAGATTAATTAAAACAGATTTACTGTAGCGCATCCGTAAGCTCCATTATGAATTAACATTTGAGGAAGTAAAATAAAGAAATAAACTAAAAGAAGAGATTTATGTGGGAAATTTTTCGACTATAAAATTTTCAATATCATCCAATGTTTTTAAATAGTGTACGTCGGGGTATTTATCAATCATTTCCAAATAACAATTATTTGGACCCTGCCCACCAATAATTATTTGCTGTTCAGGTGTCTGCTGTTTAATTAGATCAACTAACTCTAATAACCTTGTTATATTTAAGTAAAAATTGTTGGAAATCCCCACAAGATCGGGTTTTTTTTCCTTTAATAATTTTATAAAATCTTTAGGCGGTATATTCGACCCGACAAAAGTAGAACACCATCCTTTTAGTTCAAAAAAATCTGATATTAACTTCGGACCTATTTCATGATATTCTTTTTGTACACATGTTATTACTATAGATTTTCCGGTTTTGCATTTATTTTCGGTACTAATATTAATTAACGAAAGAATTTCTTTCGTTATTTCGCTTGCAACGTGTTCTTCAGCTACCGATAATCTGCATTTCTCCCAAAGCTGACCTATGCGATACATAGATTTTTTTATAATATTGTCGTAAATGCTTTTTGCTTCGTGTTTTTCAGTGAGCAGTTTAGAAATAATCAAACGGCAGGTTTCTTTATCACCATCAACAAGCGCGGAAAGGTAATGTAAATAAACTGTTTCCGGAATATTCATTCAGTATAATCCTGTTAAATAATATACAAATGTAAAACATAAGGATCGTTTGAATAATTCCATTTAGAAGATTTTTTTTTGTTCGGAAATTATAGAGGCGGCAATAATTACCGCCTCTATACAAACATTTACTTGACAAGCATCATTTTCTTTACTGATTTAAAAGAATTAACTTTTAAAGAGTAAATATAAACACCGCTCGCAAAATTGTTAAGATTTACTGTTTTATTATAGGATCCCATTTTCTGGAATTGGTTTACCACCGTCATAAGTTTTTCGCCAAGAATATTATAAATTTCAAGCTCAACATTTCCGTCTTTTGGTATCCAATAATAAATTGTAGTTGACGGATTAAACGGATTCGGGTGATTCTGGAATAATTTATATTCGGTAGGGAGGATTTTTTCCTCTTTTTCCATACCAGTTATTATATCTACAATTTGTGAAGGTTCTTTTTCGCCGTTACCTACATTATCCTCAGAAAGCACGTACAGTTTATATTGTCTCTCCGGCACAATATCAATAATAAGTCGGTCTGTATCGGCAATACCCGCTAAATCGTAAGGGCCTCCTCCTGTTGAAATATAGACCATCGATTTTTTAATTCCCGAACCCGATCCATCATCCGCATTCCAAACAAACTCCAGTTTATTTCCTATTTGGTTTAGGGAAATTGGAGTAGTAGTGGGCGAATCGAAATCGAGCGTATTTAACGAAACATTTGTGGCAATTGGCGGATTCAGGTCGAAAGTTATAACCGCTTTATTTTTTATTTCTGTCCCTGTTGGCAGTCCTTGTTTAGGATGAACAGTAAACTGCACCCATCCTTCACCTTCGGGCGGAGTAACATTTGGAGGCAGTTCAATTTCAACAAATTCCCATCTCAAAATATTTCCAGTAATTGATGCCGTTCCCATATTATGACTCATTTTTCCAAATTTTACTGTGCTCAGATCGAAAACATTTTCGTCGAGTGTATCCAGAATAACTATTTTCCAGGCCGGAGCAGTGGCTTCTTTTTTATTCTCAAAATAAATTGTGTAATTCATAGGGGCTGATGTTGCCATATAACCATTGGATCCGAATCCCGCAGGACCTTCTTTTGCATTTGGATCCCAGGACGTAACTTTCTCCAGTCCTTTTTCTGCTTTATCAAAATTACCGTTTAAATAATCTGTAATTCCTCTGAATGTATTTCCCATGCAGTCGAAAATATCTTTTGCAAGAAAAACTGGCCAAGCTGCTGCATGTCCCGTTTTTTTTATAATTTCTTCCGCCGCTTTTTTACCTATAGCTTTACCGCCGTTTTCAAATGTTGCTGCCTTTTTCATACTATTAGTAAGCGCTTTTGTGCTTGCGTCCATTAAAGCTTCATCATGTCGTACAGGGCGCCACATCTCATAACAGCCCTCAACAACAACATTGGAAACATAGTCTTCAAGAATTGCTCCGCCCACCCATAGCAGCGCGGCTGTAAATGTAATTGGCTCCAGCATTACGCTACTGGCTTTTTTTACATCTGGAACAGCACCCAATACTACGTCAAAAGTTCTAACTTCGCCAGGCTGTAATGGTTGAGCTACAAGATATACTTCGTTGTTCACTCCGTCGTATGTTAGGGAATCAATTGGAATTTCAACTGATTCACCGGTATCTATCGATTTTGTTATAACTTTCATTATGTGAACGCCGCGGTTGGTTTTTAGTTCGACCACCGTATAATCCGAAGTAAAATTGTCGTTATTCCAATATGACACGGTATATCTGTTAGGCGGACCGACTCTTATTTGTTTACGACCCCCAACTGCGAGCGACAGAGATGGAATGGCAATAGTGCCTCCGGTGCTTATAATAATATCTCCCACGCCTTCTGTTATAGGGCTTTGATCGCTGCCTACCGATATTGTGTTGTTAACTTTATCAAGAACAGTGTTAAGAGGATTAGATATTAAATTCCATGTATCGCCATTATCTGTAGAAAGAAATACTTTGAGAAGATCTTCGTTTTGTCCGTTTAACAAATCGTCATCGTAATTCAGTATGATTTTATATCCTTTAATATTTCCATCCGAATTAATTTTCCACCATCTTTTAACGGACGTTTTCATTCGTGGATGAACGGAATTGTATGTTGTTACATTTACATTTGTAACTTCGGGCCAGTCGAGCAATTTTAAATCGATATTCATTCCCGGATCCAGATAAACTTTTCCCGAGTAGTGGATTCCTACAGTTGTATGAAATATTCCTTTATTTATAATATTTCCATAGTTCGAAATTCCTGCTCCATAGCTGTTGCCCGCACCGCCATAACTATAAAGCGCGCTTCCCTCAGCCACAACCAATTCCAATCCTGATTTATTTACAAGGATCGGTTTATTAAATCTGGCTGATCCGTCTATTTCAATTTTTCCTGATAGTGGAGTTCCAGTATATTCGAAATTAGTTGCGGCGTCAAAAATACCAGAAATGGTCCTCGTTTGTCCTTCGGTTCTTTGGCTTACATAATTATTAGTAATTGATCCGCCGTTAAAAATATTTCCATAAGTTATTATACCTAATCCGCCGTATCCGTTTTTAATGGTGCCGAAGTTGTTAAGATTTCCGTGAATTGTAATTCTTCTTCCCGCGCAACATTCATCCTGAATTATTTTTTCTGGAGAGATTGTTAAATTTCCAAACACCTCAATATCTCCGAATTCCATTATATTTTTACCGGTTAGAATTGGGTTTCCGCCGAGATTTGAATACATTACCGAAATACCGCTTACATCTATTTCACCATTAGATATAATTATTCCGCTCGTAAAATGACTTGAAATTAATTTGTTGGTAACCTTAGTTAATTTTAAGGAACCCATATTCAGAGTATCGCGTGATAAATCAACAGTTGTAAGAGAATCGATTAACAAATCACTTTTTGCCATTATGGTTCCACTAGGATCTTTCCAAATTTTTCCAGGACTAAACATTTTACCGCCGCTGATCTGCTGAATTCCGCTTCCGCTAAAACATAGGCCGCTCTGTTCCATTTTGCCGTCGTTTATAACATTATTCCAGACATAGATTGTTAAACCGCCATAACCATTTCTAATAGTTCCGTCATTTATAACATCTCCATGAACGGTAATACTTCTTCCGGCACAACATTCGTCCTGAATAATTTTTCCCGGACCCACATGCAAATTGTTTTCAACAGTGATGTTTCCAAACTCCATTACATTATTACCGACAAGTGTAAAGTTGCCGGACAGATTACTATACATTACGCCAACACCGCTTATATCAATATCGCCGTTAGAATTAATGGTTCCGTTCGTAAAATATTTATGAATCGATTTATTTGTAAGCTTAGTAAGTTTATAAGAACCCATATCTAAAACATCATTTTGTAAATCAACAATTGTAACGGAATCTATTATTATATTGCTTGCCGCGTAAATTTTCCCGTCAGGATTTTTCCAAATATTGGCCGGACTAAACAATTTTGTTCCGCTTATTTGCTGATCACCGGCTCCGCTAAAACATAAACCGCTTTGCAGCATATCTCCATTATTAATTACATTTTTCTGAGCGTAAATAATAAACCCGCCATAACCAGTTCGAATGGTTCCATCATTTATTACATCTCCTTTAACAGTAATACTTCTGCCAGCGCAACATTCATCCTGAATGATTTTTCCCGGACCCACATGCAAATTGTTTTCTACTGTAATGTTTCCGAATTCCATCACATTGTTGCCTACCAATGTAAAGTTACCTGATAAGTTACTGTACATCACAGCAACGCCGCTTATATCTATTTGTCCATTTGAATTTATTACGCCGCCTGTGAAGTAAGTATGAATTATTTTGTTGGGCAATTTTGTTAATTTGTATGCACCCATTACCAAAATATCACCATTTAAATCCACAGTGGTCACCGAATCAATTATTAAATTCTGGGTGGCTATAATTTTTCCATCAGGATATTTCCACATATTGTTCACGCTTAACTTTGCGGTGCCGCTTATCTGTTGGTCGCCCGAGCCCGCAAAACATAATCCCGACTGAGTCATAACTCCATTATTGGTCACATTGCCTTTCACATAAATATTCAATCCGCCGGAAACGTTTTTAATTGTCCCGAGATTTAAAAGATTTCCATTAACCGTAATATTACGTCCAGAACAACATTCATCTTCAAGTGAACCCGATTGATTAACCGTAAGATTGTTAACGATACGTGTATCGCAAACTACGGGACCATTAATAATAACGTCGTTGTTTACGCCCGGAATGTTTCCGCCTACCCATGTTGACGTGCTGTTCCAGTGTCCGCCTGCTGTTGTTGAAGAGATAGATTGTGAGAACATTAAATTAGTTAATAGAAAAATAAAAGCGGTTATTTTGAGAAATGAATTAAACATAAGACCCTCCGAGTACCCGGTTAAAGATATGATCAAAACAACTTTGCTAAATATCTATATAATAAAACAAATAGGTTTCAACGGTCTTCTTTAAAATATTGAGATTTTAAACGACATTCTAATAAAATATTGGCTTAACCCTTAGAATTGTTTTGTATCACTTTAAATATGCGAAAGGCAGTGTAGGCGAAAAAAGGGGCCGCTATTACATCAACAGTATAATGAACGTGCTGCAATACAACGAATATTGCCACCAATACGGTAGCGGTAAGAAAGATATTTTTTAATGGTTTTGATTCCGTTATAAGAAACAATATGAACAAAGTTGAGGTGTGTCCTGAAAAAAATAAATCTTTAGTAAGAATTTCACCCGATCCGAAAAACTGAACAAACGGGTCGTTAAGCGGGATCATTTGTGCCGGTGGTTCAAGGGGTAATAAATACATTACGACTATACGAAATGTTACAGTTATTGAATATGTAAAAATTGCGGCTCGGAGCAATTCAGGTTTTTCAAATAAATATAAAACAGCAATAATCAGGCATCCATAAATAAGTGCAAAAGTTAACCAAGTTAAATCAAGCGGATTAAATAATTCCAAAATAGGATCGTTAAGTATTGCGCCAGTTCGTTGCTCAATAAATTGTAAAAAAATTGGAAGAATAATTAAAACAACGACAAGGTAAATTAAACCATATATGAAAGAAAATTTTTGTCCGGGCTTGGTTAAATATTTTGACCAAATATTTTTAACGTTATTTAAATTCGGAACTATTGATTGAGTCATAATTGGGATATTTTTATTTGCCCCGACAAAAAATGCCGGGGCATGTTTTCAATTTTCATTTAATTTCGTTTCCGTCTGTATCTACTTCTTTTATTTCATAACCCAATTCTTTTAATCCATCGCCGATTATGGATTTATCACCAACAATAATCCAGGCAATATTCTCAGGTTTAAGCACGCGTTTCGATTGTTTGTTAATTTCATCCAAACCCAACTGTTGAATTTTGGAAGCATAGGTATCGAAATAATCTTCGGGATAATTAAAACGAACCATTTCACTCAAACTCCCCCCTACGGATCCATTGGTTTCCCATATCCCCGGCAAACTAAGTGTTTCGTTTAATTTAATTTTCTCGAGTTCCTCGGCAGTTGCTGGTTTAGTGGATATATACTGAGTTATCTCCTTATAAATCTCCTGCACTGATTCTTTTGTTTTATCCGATTGTACGAGGGCGTAAATTAAGAATGGTCTTTGTGCTTTTGCATCAAGTATTAAACTACGAGATCCATAAGACCAATGTTTGTCTTCGCGCAAATTCATATTTATTCTTGAAGTAAACGAACCGCCAAGAATTTTATTCATCATCTCAATAACTATATTATCCTTATCCGATTTGGGCACTACCGCATGGCCGGCAATTATAATCGACTGCGGAGCTTGGGGTTTATCAACCAAATAAAATACAGGTTTATCGGGTAATTTAACATCATTTATATTTTTTTGGGGCACTTCCCCCTGTTTCCAAGATGCTAAAACTTTTTCAAGCATGGGCTTAATTTCATCCATTGTAATATCGCCTACAATTATCAATGTAGCATTATTGGGCTTATACCAAATTTGATGAAATTTAATAAGGTCATCGCGTTTCATGGATTCGACTGTTGATTCAAATCCGGAGCCTGTATATGGATTACTATAAGCATGATTGGGCCCATAAATATACCTGGGCAAAACCCTTAATGCCATTTGAATTGGAGTTGCTTTTTCCCTTTGAATTCCGGCTAAGGTTTGTTTTTTTAATCGATCAAAATCAGCTTCCGGGAAAGAAGGATTTTGTATAATATCTGCGAATATTTCCAATGATTTTGCAAGATTCGATTTTATGGAGTTAAGAAAAACGATAGACTCATCCAGATTTGAACCTGTGTATAATTGTGCACCCAGCATAGAAAGTTCTTCGCTTATCTGAAGTGCGTTTCGGCTTTTAGTCCCTTCGTCGAGCATATTTGAGGTCATCTGAGCAGTACCCGCTAAAGCAAACTGATCCGCGGCATACCCGGCGTCCACAAGTAAAGAGATGTCAACAACGGGAATTGATGCTCTTTTTGCCAAAACAATTTTTAATCCGTTAGAAAGCTCCGTTTTTTCAAATTTTGGAAATTTTGCGACAGGCGGCGTATCCGTCGGCGGCAGTTGTGTGCGGTCTACACCTTCACCTTCAGCTAAATAATTGGGATATGGATGAATTTCTGTAACATTAACGCCGTCAGACAACCATTTGTTGGAAGCGTTTTTTATATCTGTTTTTGAAGATTTATCAACCCAGTTTAATGTTTTTTTGTAATAATCGGGTGAACCGCCGTAAACTTCGGATTGAGCGAGAATATCGGACTTTCCGCCAAAGCCTCCTATACGTTCTATTCCTCTAATAAAATTCGCGAAGTAGTTGGTTTTAACTCTCGTTAGTTCCGCATCCGTTGGACCCTTTGATAAAAAGTTATTTAACTCTTCGCGTATTACTTTTTCCACCTCCGCCACATCGCCGCCGGGTTTAACTGTAGCTCTAATTTGGAATTGACTGCCTATTTCTCCAGGAGAGTAATAAGCGTTAACATCCGTTGCTATTTGATCATCGTAAACAAGACGTTTGTACAATCTTGATGTTTTACCGGCTGACAAAATATCACTTGCCAAATCAAGATATGTAAGCTCCTCATTGCCCGATTCCGGGATATTCCAAACCATATAAATCCTGGATTGCGGAACCCTATCCTGAGCAATTTGTCTTTTTGTCCCACTCATTTTTGCAATCCACGTTTCGTGTTTTTTAATCGGCGGGCCGGGCGGTATATCTCCAAAATATTTTTGAACCCTGGTGTATACGTCTTCGGGATTTACATCACCGGCAATTACAAGCACAGCATTATTCGGTCCGTAATATGTTTTAAACCAATTATGAACATCCGATAATGCCGCAGCATCCAAATCTTCCATTGAGCCGATAACTCGCCACGAGTATGGGTGTCCCTGCGGATAAGAATTTTCAGTTATAAGATCAAATGCAACAGAGTAGGGCTGATTATCCCCCTGTCTTTTTTCGTTTTGCACAACTCCTCTTTGTTCGTCAAGTTTCTCTTGAGTAATTGCGCCGAGTAAATGTCCCATTCTGTCAGACTCCATCCAGAGAGCAACATCAAATGCGGAGGTAGGAACATTCTGAAAATAATTAGTTCGATCGTTGTTGGTTGTGCCGTTCAAATCCGTTGCACCAACTCGTTCGAGAGCTTGAAAATAATCATCATCAAAATTTTCGGATCCATTAAACATAAGATGTTCGAACAAATGCGCGAAACCTGTTTTCCCCGGTTTTTCGTTCTTTGAACCTACATGATACCAAATATTTACTGCAACTATAGGCGCCTTATGATCTTCATGAACAATTAAAGTAAGACCATTTTTAAGAATAAACTTCTTATAAGAAATATCAATCTGGTCAATTGATTGTCCAATATTAGGAGTTGTAATAAACAGAAGTACAGACAAATACAATAATAAACTTTTTACTTTCATGACCCCCTCATGTTTGTTTACAATTTGACGATAAGGATGAGATTAAATTGCAATCTAAAAAATTAATATAGAACATTCTATAAATTTGTTAAATGATCGCACGGCAGGTTTGTCTTAAAATTTTTCCGTTGAAATTTAAATTGGAAACTGTTTTATGCCGAAAGATGAAAGTAGTTCGCTTTAATTTAAGGCTTTAATCTGATGAGAATTTCTTTTACTTTAAAAAAAAGTACCATTTATAATTTGGGGGAGTGTCCATGAAAACATTATTAGTTTTACTAATTGCGGCCTCCGTCTTAGCTGCTCAGCCAACCAGCCTAAAAGAAAATTTAGATCAGGCATTTACATTTGCTCAAAAAGGTGTGGAATACGCATTTTCCAATATTCCCGACCGTAAAAGCAGTCTTAATAATGATTTGATTGACAATGACCAATTGATAGCAAATGTAAAACTTTCCAAAGAAGTACACGGTGTAAAGGTAGAATCGGAAGGTTATTTTAGGTCATACCGGATAAAAATAACGCTTTACCGTTCTTACGATAAATTGGTTGAGGATGGTTATATAAAGTATGTCCCCGAAGATAATTAGTTTAATTCTTTTATCAGAGTTTCATGTAATCCTTTGCCCGAAGCAATGATACTGCTTCCTATTACCGGATCGTTTCCCTGATAATCAGTAATTGTTCCGCCGGCACCACGTATAACCGGAATCAATGCCATGCTGTCCCAAACGGACATTATTGGGTCTATCATTACGTCGGCATAACCTGTTGCGACCAAATAATACCCGTAACAATCGCCCCATTGCCTGTATAACTTCACCTTCCTTATAAGTTCATCAAACTTTTGTATGTTCTGATATTGGTCAATATTTAAATGATCGGTTGTTAGAAGTGTTGCAGCAGAGAGTGTAATACATTCACGAACCTTAACAAGGCTACCATTTAATTCTGCAGAAATATTATCTCCGATTAAAAATTCGTTTAATACAGGTTGATTTATAACGCCAAGTATAGGCTCTCCATTCTTTAATAAAGCGATTAAAGTTCCAAATGTAACAGCTCCCGAAATAAAACTTTTTGTACCGTCTATCGGGTCCAATATCCACTTATATTCCGCGTCATCATTATGTGCGCCAAATTCTTCACCAAGTATTCCGTGATCGGGAAATTCTTTCATTATAAGTTCGCGCATCTTTTCTTCTGCCTTTTTATCTGCTGCAGTAACAGGCGATTGATCTGATTTTGTTTCTATTTTTACACTCGATCTAAAATAACTTCGTATAATTTTACCGCTTTCATCAGCTAAATAATTGCAAAAATTTTTGAGTTCATTCATGATTTATCTTCCATTAAAATTGACTAAAATAAATAATCTTAATCCTTAAACTTTTATTACCAATATACTCATTTAGTGATTTTTATTTTTATCTTCATGCCAAATTATTGGAGATAATTTTTGAGAACTAAAATTTACCCTCAGTTTTTTTATATATGTCGTTCATATGTATATTTGTTATTAAAATTATGATATACAAATCGGACAAACATAACATAACGCTGGCCGCGGCTGCTATAAAAAATGGTGATGTGGTGGCGTTTCCTACAGAAACTGTTTACGGGCTCGGTGCCGACTGCACAAATCCGATTGCCGTTTCCAAAATATTTGAAGTTAAAAATAGACCCTCATTTAATCCGCTAATTGTTCATGTTAGTAAATTTTCTCAATTAGAGGAAGTTTCTTTTGCTGAAAACGAAAATGTTAAAAAGTTAATTAATAAATTTTGGCCTGGTCCTCTAACTTTGGTACTACCGAAAAAAAAAATAATTCCAGATATTGTAACATCCGGACACCCGACAGTGGCCGTTAGGATGCCGAACCACCCGGTTGCACTAAAACTAATTGACGCCGCAGGAGTACCTATTGCGGCGCCCAGTGCTAACTCATTCGGTTTTTTAAGTCCCACATCAGCAGAACACGTGGCAAAACAGCTGGGAAATAAAATTAGCATAATATTAGATGGGGGGCAAAGCGATGTTGGGGTGGAGAGCACAATTATTGAATTAATAAATAATCGCGTAACAATTCTGCGTCCCGGCGGACTTCCGATTGAAGAAATCCGAAAAATCATTCCATCTGTGGATGTAGAACAAAAAGACACATTGGCACCCAAAGCACCCGGTATGCTTTTGCAACACTATGCTCCGAAAATTGAATTAAAATTTTTAGACGAAGTGAATCTTAATGATTTGGATATAAATAAAGTTGGATATTTGTCATTTAACGGAAATAAAGTAGAACAAAAATTTAAGGTTACCCGAGTTTTAACGAAAACTAATAATTTACGAGAGGCGGCGGCAAACTTGTTTAAATATCTGCATGAACTAGAAAACGAAAACATACAATTAATAATCGCCGATAGAATTGCGGAAACAGGTTTGGGTATTGCAATAATGGACAGACTTACCAAAGCGGCCAACAGATACAGGTGATTAAAAAACTCCAAGGAGTTTTATCGCCATAATACCCACAGAAATAATTAAGACTACTTTTATAAATTTATCTCCCTTCTTAATTGACATTTTTGCGCCCCACCATGCACCCAAAGCGTTCCCAAATGCAAGTATTAAACCCATAAACCAGTTAACGTTATCGGTAAATATAAATATTAGAAGGGTCGGCAGGGTATATATAAATACAATAAATACCTTATGCATGTTTACGTATATCAGATTAAGTCTCATTATATAATGTAAAGCCGCCATTAAAATAAACCCAACTCCAACCTGAATAAAACCGCCGTAGAATCCGATGCCAAACATCGCAGTATAAAGTACCCAACCTTCCTTGCCGGACGTATTTTCTTCAAATATTTTTTTCTTTGTGGGTACGACCATAGTAATTATGATCCCGATCATAACAACGCCGAGAATTGTTTCGAACAATTCATTACTAATTCTTACTGAAATTAACGCGCCGATTATGGCGCCGGGCAATGTGAATAGGGAAAGTTTAATACTTGTTGGGAACTGCTGAAAATTTTCTTTCTTAAACGCATATACTGCTGAGGCATTTTGAACAATTATTGCCACCCGGTTTGTACCGTTTGCTACGGAGGCGTCCAATCCTAAAAAAATTAAAACCGGCAGCGTAATTGAAGAACCGCCGCCGGCGTTTACATTTATAAATCCCGAAGCAATACCAGCAATAAACAATAAAAAAGAGGAAAGGGAATCTGTCATTAAATAATCATTTTATTTAAGAGTTCGCGATTAAATGGTGTATTTAAGCTTTTCAATAACCACATAAAAATTATTCAAATCATTTTTCTAAAAGCATGCTATCCCGCTTATTCATCTTTCCATTTTATAGTGTAGAGATCCTGTCTTCTATCATTTAAATTTAGCGTAGTGCCGGATCTTCGTCCTCTGCGCAGTACTTCCAAATCAACATCGTGGATAACTACTGTTTCAACATTTGGCGTACATTCGGCAGCAATACCATCACGAGCAAATGCAAAATCAGATGGCGTTAGTATCGCCGATTGAGCGTATTGAATATCCATATTTTCAACTTCGGGCAAATTTCCTACCGTTCCGGCCATTGCTACATATACTTGATTTTCTATACATCTGGCTTGCGCGCAGTAACGAACTCGCAGGTAACCTTTTCTTTCATCAGTGCAGAAGGGAACGAAAATAATTTTAGCTCCTTTTTCTACCGCCCTTCTGCATAATTCCGGAAACTCAATGTCGTAACAAATTTGAATGGCTATTTTGCCAACATCTGTATCGAAAACCTCAATTTTATCACCAGGTTCAACGCCCCACCATTTTCTTTCATTGGGTGTTATATGAATTTTATATTGTTTTCCTATCTCACCGTTTCTTTTGAATAAAAACGAAACATTGTATAAATGATCATCTTCATTTATAAAATGTGATCCGCCAATTATATTTACATTATGTTTTAAAGCCAGATTTGTAAATAGGTCAAGATATTCGGATGTATAATTTGTCAGTTCACGCGCCGCCAAACCGGGACGTTTATTTTCGATAAAAGACAACAAATGAGTTGTTAATAATTCGGGAAATAATACAAAATCACTTTTATATCCCGAGGCAACATCTACAAAGTACTCGCACTGTCTTGCGAATTCGCTGAAGTTATCAATTTTTCTCATACGATATTGAACAACACAAATCCTGACCGGCTGAGAACTGTAATATCTCCTTTTGGGATGGGGCGAATAGTTTAGATTAGTCCACTCCAATAAAGTGGCGTATCCCGCCGACTCCGAATCGCTTTCCAGATAGTCCGGAATTAGTCTTTTAAGAGCAAAACCATTGGACATTTGAGTTGTTAAAACGGAATCATAAATTACTTTTCTCGAAACTTTATCAATATAATCCTCAACACTCATTGATTTTTTATATTCTCTAAATCCGGGAATTCTGCCGCCAATTACAATCATTTTCAGATTGTTATTGCGCGCCAGTTCTTTGCGCGCTTCATATAATCTTCTGGCTAATTTCATTCCTCTATATTGGGGATCAACCATAATTTCAATTCCGTACAATGTATCGCCTTCGGGATTATGATTTGTAATAAAACCCTTATTGCTTATATCGTACCAGCTATGTTCATCCTCATAAATATCCATATCAAGAATAAGACTTGAGGAAGAAGCAATTACTTTGTTTCTGTACTCAACTATAATTTGTCCTTCAGGAAATATTTTTAGCTGACTTTCAATTTGTTCGATTTTCCAGGGCTGCATTCCTGGAAAACATTTTAACTGAAGTTTAACAAGGTCATTGTAGTCATCTATTTTTAAATTTCTGACGATAATTTTCTTCTGAAATGAATCCAGGTTTTTTATAGGCATATTTTCTCCCCCTTTAAATGGGTTTTCGTAATTCGGAAAAGGTCTCTATTTCATTATAACAATTTAATGAAATAATTTTTCTATCCCTTATCGATTTAAATTTAGAACTATAAAATAATTGCAAATGAACTATATCAATAAAATTTTAGTGAAACGACAATAATTTTTTGGCTCATTCTATTTATTTATCTCTACTCGACTCAAATGATATTGATCCCAACAGCATTTATTTTATAATATCGGTTAAGAGCATAATTTTCCAAGTATTTATTAATAATTCTCTCAATTAAATCTGCTAATCAAAAGTTTTTATCTTAGTTTTATTTGATGTTTTTTTATTCTTATTAAATACTCTTGTTGTTTTGGTAGCTCAATTAAATAAATAGTATAAATTATATTTGCAGCCAATGTCTAATTTTGAAAAAGAACAGAGTGATTTTAATCTAAAACTATTCGAATATACTATAAATAGTATTCATGAATGTATTGTGATAACCGATAGGGAAAATAACATTATTTTTATTAATGATGCCTTCGAAAAGGTTTATGGTTTTGAACGTTCGGAAATACTGGGTCAGTCTATAGATAAAATAAGGTCAGACAGGAACGATCCCAGCCTGTACAGGAAATTACATGACGGAACTCGAAAACTTGGGTGGTCCGGACGGTTGTATAATAAAAGAAAAAATGGTGAGGAGTTTTTAGTTTCTCTTCAAACTTTTATTGTTAGAGACAAAAACAAAAACGAAGTAGCTCTTGTTGGCACAAGTGTCGATTTATCCGAACAGATTGAGCAAGAAAAAATATTAAAAGAAACTGAAGACAAATATAGAATCCTTTTTACAGATTTAAAGGAAACTGTATACGAAAGCTCGCCGGAGGGCAGAATTATTGATATTAATCCTTCAGGCATTGAGTTATTCGGTTATAACTCTAAAGAAGAAATCCTTAAACTCGACATCGCCAAAGATTTGTATTTGAATGATAATGACCGCGCATTATTTAAAAAAGAGCTTGAAGAGAAAGGTTTTGTAAAAAATTATGAAATAAAAATCAAAAACAGAAACGGCGAAATAATAAATGTTCTGGAGACCTCTACGGCAGTAAAAGATAGTAAAGGTGAAATTGTATGCTATAGGGGCATATTACGTGATATAACGGAATCGAAGAAAAACCACGAATTATTAAACGAGTATTTGGAAAAACTTTCCAAAATGAATGAGCAGTTGCGAGATTCGGAGAGCAAATTAAAAAAGTCCAATACCGAAAAAGATAAGTTCTTTTCCATAATCGCACACGATCTTAGAAGTCCTTTCAATTCTCTTTTGGGTTTATCCGAGTTTTTAGTGCAGGATATAAATGAATTAACTCCGGAAGAGATTAAATCCTACGCTATAGATATTAATGCAGCCTCTAAAAATGTGTTTAATCTTCTCGAAAATTTGCTGCAATGGTCACTAATTCAAACCGATAGAATAGAACAGAACTCCGAAATAATAAATATTAATGAATTGGTGAAACAAATAATCCTCTTGCTCAAGAAAAATGCCGAATTAAAAGGAGTTTTAATACAATCAAAAATTTTAAATGATTGTTTGGTTATTGCGGATAAAAATATGATTGGTTCCGTTATCCAAAATCTTGTGTCCAATGCGATTAAATTCACCAATCAAGGTGATTGTATTACTATAGCGGCAAATGCTCAACAGGAAAACGTACTTATTTCAATTTCCGACACTGGAATTGGCATGGCGGAAGAAATTAGAAGCAAATTATTCCGAATTGATTATCACCACTCAACACGCGGTACAAAAGACGAAAGCGGCACGGGATTGGGACTTATTTTATGTAAAGAACTTGTGGAAAAAAATAATGGTAAAATCTGGGTGGAAAGTAAAATTCGTGAGGGCTCAACTTTTTATTTTACAGTCCCAAAAGCATAAAAAACGATATTTTACCCACTGCAGTAAACTTGTTTCTTACTAATTGCATCAAAAAAAAAGGGAAATCGCCCCTGATTCCCTTTTTCGAACATCTTACATTTATTATCCCTTATACTTTGTTGCCAAGGTAAATTATTTTCCTGATAGAATCGAATTGGAGATATGGATATTCATTTCTTATTTTTTCAATGGCTTCGTTGGCGCTTACTTTCTGTTTACGCAATAATTTGAATTTTCTTTTAATCTGATAATCTCTCACAGATTTTTCATTTATCAGATTTTTTGTCTTAAGCAATTCATAAATGTCATCACTTATTAAATCCGATAACGGGTTAGTTATTGCTCTTACTTGTTCCATATAATCCCCCTGAACCTTGATAATGAATAATTATTTATCGATTAAAAATGTTATTATTATTTTTCGGTACCGAATAAACGACACCTAAGGCATACAAGACTTATGCCTAATTATTTAAATGTAAAAATTCGATATTTTTTCGAATAAACTCCGACACGCTTGGCGAGGTTTGCGGAACCAATTTAGTAAAGTTGAAATATTGCGGATTGCCGGAATAATTAATTTTTAGCTCCATATTATACCTTTTCTGATCTAATTCAATAATAACGGTACAGTAGAGCTTTATTCTATAATTATTCCTTTAGGTGTGGTTAGTTATAATTTTGATATAAAATCTATTTTAATAATTTTTAAAACACAAGGGATAATTTGGGAACCATTTAAATTATTTTCGCTATGATATGAAAAATATTCGTGGTTTGTATTAAATCGGCTTGTTTTTTCCTACTTAAGCTAACTTTCCAGCAAGCACAGCTATTAAATTATTGACTAATTATTCATCAACGATAAAGCTTCTTTTATTAGTTCTTCTATTGTTAATGTAGAATTTGCATCTAAAATCTGACGAATAATTCTTTCCGCGTTTTTTTGATTATATCCCAGACTTGTCAAAGCGGCGACCGCGTCATTTTTAATTGTGAATTTTTCTTTTGAAATTGAATCGAATTCCGAGGAGACTTTATCAACTTTTTCACGCAATTCAACAATCAAACGTTCTCCGGTTTTTCGTCCCACTCCGGGTATAGCAATCATTCGGCTCAAATTACCGTTGCGAAGCGCATCCTTTAATTCATCAATTTGAATTCCCGATAAAATACCCTGCGCTAGTTTTGGACCTACACCACTTATACTTATCAACAATTCAAACATTTCTTTTTCGGAAACAGTAAAAAATCCGAAAAGATCCATTGAATCTTCTCTAACCTGCAAATGAGTATGGAGAGAGACAAAGTTTTCCTCATTCGATATTTTATCGAATGTGTTAAGAGTTATATTTACGATGTAGCCGACCCCATTAACATCAAGAATAACTTGAGTCGGTTTTTTTTTGATTATTTTGCCTGTTAATTGACCAATCATAGTATTGCTAAATTTAAGTAGTTAAATAATAGTTTAGTTTAATTTATTATCCAATTATTCTATCGGGATTTTCCTCAATAAATTTTTTCCAACTTCCGCCGGATTTATTTGCAGAGTTTTTCTTAAACGCATGACAAATTGCCACGGCTAATGCGTCGCTTTCATCAAATTTCATCTTTCCCCTGGGTATATCCAGCAGTTTTTTAATCATATACTGAACCTGTTCTTTAGAAGCAGCGCCAATGCCAACAACCGATTTTTTTACTTCTCTTGGAGAATATTCTCCTATAGCAAGATTATTGTGCGCTGCCGCCAAAAGCGAAACACCTCTTGCATATCCAATTTTCATAGCTGACTGAACATTTTTATCGAAAAACGCCGTTTCAATTGAAAACTCATCGGGATTAAAATTTTTTATTAATTTAAATATTCCGTCGTAAATGGCTTGTAATCGGGGAGCTAAATCTTTTGATAAGGGCGGTTTAATAACACCCGAAGTAATTTTAATTAATTGATTTTTTTCGTAACGGATAATCCCGAAACCTGTAGATATGGTTCCGGGATCTATACCTATAATTGTCATAATTTTATATTATTAGTCTTCTATAAAATCGGCGTTAGCAAAAACATTTTGCACATCGTCACTTTCTTCCAAAGCGTCTATAAGTTTCATTACTTTTTCTGCCGCCTCGCCGCTTACAGGAAGAGTATTTTTTGCCAGCCATTGAAGAGAGGCATTATCTATTTCCAAACCCACCTCAACTAATTTTCTTCTGACTGGTTCAAAAGAAGTAAGTGAGGTTGTAACCTCAAAAAATTCTTCTTCTGCTTGAAGATCGTCAGCTCCCGCCTCAAAAACAATTTCAAATATTTCGTCTTCGGTTTTATTTTGTTTCGGTAAAGTAATAACGCCTTTTCTTTCGAACATCCAGGCTACGGAACCAGATTCGCCTAAGCTGCCGCCGTATTTACTGAACAAATGACGGACTTCTGCAACAGTTCTATTTTTATTGTCCGTTACGCTTTCAACAAGCATTGCTACTCCCGAAGGTCCATATCCTTCATATGTAAGCTCCGTAAAATTCACACCTTCAAGTTCACCTGTAGCTTTTTTAATAGCGCGTTCAATATTATCCTGTGGCATATTAACGCTTTTAGCGTTATCCACGGCTAAACGCAAACGCGGATTTGCATCCGGATCTCCACCGCCTTCTCTTGCGGCCACAGTTATTTCTTTTATCAGTTTGGTGAATGCTTTTCCTCTTTTAGCGTCTATAGCTGCTTTTTTTCTTTTAATTGTAGCCCATTTTGAGTGACCGGACATATATAACTCCTAATGTCTTTTAATTATATTAATCATGAATTCTTATATCTTTTAATCTTAATTGCGGATAAGATATTCCATTTTTGTTAATTTTTTCAATTGTAAAAACAATATCCAACAAATCCCTGTCCTTATCCACATAATTTACAAAGTGCCCCAAATTAAAACCAATTGCGTCAAAAATTTTCTCGCTTCCATTTTGTTTAATTGTAGTAAGGATGTGATTTGTTCCTACAATTCTTGGATAATTGGCGAAACTCACTTTCTCGGCTAAAAATACCGGGCGCATATTTCCGGGACCAAAAGGTGAAAACTGATCTAAAATTCTAACGAATTTTGGTGAAATTTCTGAAAGTGAAATTTTGGTGTCAATTTTTATTTCGGGTAAAATATCGTCAGGAGTTAACTTTTCTTTCAGTATAGTGTTAAATCTTTTTCTAAATTCATCAACTTTGCTGATTTCAACGGCAACACCCGCAGCGGCCTGGTGTCCACCAAACTGAATCAAAAGATCTTCACAATTCTGTAATGCTTCGTAAATATTAAATCCAGAGATGCTTCTTGCAGACCCTTTTGCCACTCCATCCGATGTGGCAAGCATCACCGACGGTCTGTAATATTTTTCTACAAGCCGAGAAGCAACTATACCTATTACACCTGGATGCCAATTATCATCGTGAAGCACTATGCCCAAATCATTTTCAAAATCGACAGTCTCTTCAACTAATTTAACTGCGTGCGAAAAAGTAATTTCGTCTATTTTTCTTCTTTCTTTATTTTCGGATTCCAATATATTGGCAAGGCGCTGGGCCTCGACATGATCGTTTGTAACAAATAATTCAACCGCTCTTTGGGCATCCCCTAAACGACCAACTGCATTAATTCGAGGAGCAATTGTAAATACAACCTGACCTGCGGTTAATTCCCCGGGCTCCATTCCAGCAATTTTAATTAATGCCAGAATTCCCGGACGCGGACTCTGGTTGATATACTCAAGACCCTTCCAAACGAGCGCACGGTTCTCATCCACTAGAGGAACAATGTCTGCAGCACCTGCTAGAGCAACTAAATCCAGATATTTAAGCGGCAATTCTTTATGTCCGAATCTATCTGCTACGGCTCTAATAAGTTTAAATGCAACGCCTGCGCCCGAAAGATATTTAAACGGATAATTACAGCCTGGTTTAAGCGGATCCAAAACTGCAACTGCATCCGGAATTTCATCTTTGGGCTGATGGTGGTCGCAGATTATTGTATCTATTCCTAATTTTTTCGCGTGCTCAACTTCTTCAACTGCAGTAATTCCGCAATCCACAGAGATCATAAGATTCGTTTTCTTTTCGTGTAAAAAATCGATGCTTTCTTTCGATATGCCGTATCCGTCTGTTAAACGATTTGGTATAAATACTTCAATATCCGCCCCGAGTTCTTTTAAAAACAGATACATTATTGCGGCAGAGCATGTGCCGTCCACATCATAATCCCCGTAGACATAAATTTTTTCGTTATCGGTAATTGCCCGAATCACCCTTTTAGCCGCGTCTTTCATCCCATCCATTAAATAAGGGTCGTAAAGCGAGCTTAACTCGGGGCGAAAATATTTTTTCGCGTCGAAAAAATTAGTTATTCCACGGTGAATTAAAAGATCGGCGAGAACATTAGAAATGTTTAAGCTATCGGCGAGTGCAAGAATCTCCCGGTGATCACTTTGTTCTTTTATCTTCCAGCGTTTTTTTAACATTTTCATTAAAAACGTAGAAGTAATGCTGATTTACCGAACCTATAAGCCGAATTTTGTTTCCTCAAATAAATTGAGGAGGCAATTATTTATCTAGCCCCGGCATTACTGCCGGAGTCGTGCAGTCTACCCGAAAGCATTCAAGGCGAACAACCTTGCCTCCAAATTAAGGAGAAGCTTTCTACTCGACCTTGCTCCAGGTGGGGTTTACACTGACCCCCAAATACAATGGGGACTCCCATCCGGGACCTCCAACATTACTATTGAAGCGGTAGGCTCTTACCCTGCCTTTTCACCCTTTCCCCAAATTAATTTGAGGTGGTATTTTTTCTGTTGCACTTTCCGTATCCCGACTTAAGCCAAGACCCCGGGCGTTACCCGGCACCCTGTTCTTAGGAGTTCGGACTTTCCTCTATTCGCGTTGTTTAAAGCGCGATAGCAATTGCCCAGCTCGATTCATCAACAATCTTCTACTATTAAATTATTATTAAATATTCTATTATATCCTAATGGAGTAAATATAATAAAATAGTTTGCTTAAAGCATTAGGAAAAATGGCGGGCAATTTTTATTAGATAAGCTGAACAAATTCTATTGTGGTCTTTGGCAAAAAACCCGCTTTTTAACACAAAAACAGAGATTTAGAAAAGTGATTTATCCCATTAAATTATTTAATAATTTTAAGTTTTCCGATTTAGATTCGGAGATTAATATTTTTATAACCGCGGTTATTGGCACCGACAAAAACATTCCAACCAAACCCCAAACATAACCCCACAGAAGAAGTGATAAAAGAATCACAAGCGGGTTTAAACCTAATTTGTCCCCCATAATTTTTGGTTCTAAAATGCTGCCGTAAATATTTTGAATTAGAGCCAATAAACCACCGATCAATATCGCATATCCAAACGACTGGAATTGTATGAGAGCGATTAAAAATGGAAAAATCACAGCCAGTACTGAGCCAATATTCGGAATAAAATTAAATAAAAAAGTTAGAACCATCCAGACAACCCAAAAATCCACATCAAAAAGCCATAATATTAATCCAACGGAAAGTGAGGTTAAAAGACTCATAAAAAATTTTGTTACAATGTACTTCTGTATTTTTTCTGGAATATCCTGAATTGTTCTTTCCAAATAAGATGGCGTTTTATGTTCGATATCTGTGCTTTCTTCCTCCTCGGCAAATCGGGCTTTGAAAGCCTCAATTACTTTATTGTGTCCCGTGCTGATAAATATATAGAAGAACAAAACAAAAAATACTATTGAGAAAAAGGAGAGAGTTGAGGAAAAAAATCCGCCCGCTAGCCCGCCAACATCAAGTGTCTCTCTTAAATAAATTAGTAAATTAAAATTCGAGACAGTGGATTCGGTGATACCAAACGATTTAGCTGTACTGTAAATTATATTGTTTAATCTATCTTCATAAACCGGAAATGCGCTGTTAAATTCCTCGAACGAGACTATAATAATTTTTGATAATCCCCAAAGAAATATTATAACAATAATCAAGTCAATGGCGATTGTTATTCCGTATGGGATTCTTTTTTTTATACAAAAATTATTAAACGGCTGAAACACGAAAAAAAGGAAATAAGCCAAAACAAAGGGTATAAATATGTGCTGGAGTTCTTTTAGAACTATAAAGATTGCTATCAATCCCAGAGCACTGATAAAAAACTTGGCAACTTGATCGTTTGTTGTTTTTTCCATAACAATTCCATTGGAAATGTGATAACAAAATTTTATTTAATACCAATTAATCTAACAATATTTTTAACTTTGTATTGAAAATTTTATAGTCCACGGGGAAACCATGAAAATTAAATATGTTATGTTTTTTACTCTGATTGTTATAGTTGTTTTTAGCGGCTGCGAGCATGTTGTTAAAGAAACTCCTTTAGAAAAAACCTTCAATCACACAAATTGGAGTTACAATGCCGGAATTTATGAAGTAAATCTGAGGCAGTATACAAAAGAAGGAACATTTAAGGCTTTTGAAAAACATCTTCCCAGACTCAAAGAACTAGGAGTAAAAATTCTATGGTTTATGCCTATTCATCCGATTGGAGAAAAAAACAGAAAAGGAACATTGGGAAGTTACTATTCTGTTAAAGACTATAAAGCTGTTAATCCGGAATTCGGATCTCTACAGGAATTTAAAGATTTGGTATCGAAGATACATGAAATGGGAATGTATGTTATAATCGACTGGGTGGCAAATCACACCGCGTGGGATAATGTTTGGGTAAATGAACATCCCGATTTTTATACAAAGGATTCTACCGGAGAATTTACGCCTCCCGATGGTACCGATTGGGATGATGTAATAGATTTAGATTTTAATAATCAGTTAATGCGCGAATTTATGTTGGATGCACTCAAATATTGGGTTAAGGATTGTAATATAGATGGTTATAGGTGTGATGTAGCCGCTATGGTTCCAACAGATTTTTGGGACACAGCTCGCGAGGAGCTGGATAAAATTAAACCGGTGTTTATGCTGGCCGAGGCACACGAGCCTGAATTACACTTTAAAGCTTTCGATATGACCTACAATTGGCAGTTGAAAGACATAATGAACGGAATTGCCGATGGCGAGAATGACGCTTTTGATCTTGTTAATCTGATTGAAGTTGAAGACGACGAATATCCACCCTATGCTTTCCGAATGACTTTTACAACCAATCACGACGAAAACACATGGAATGGCACAACACAGGAAAGGCTTGGAGATGCTTCAGAAACTTTTGCCGTTTTAACAAACGTTATTGAGGGAATGCCATTAATCTACAGCGGTCAAGAAGCCGGTTTGGATAAAAGACTTAAATTTTTCGATAAGGATGAAATTTTGTGGAAAAAAGATCCGATGTTTAACATTTATAAAAAGCTTTTAACACTTAAATCAAAGAACCAGGCTTTATGGAATGGAGAAAAAGGCGGACAAACGGAAATTATTAAATCAAACAATAATAAAAATATATTTTGTTTCACCCGCGAAAAGGGAAGAAATAAAATTTTCGCCATGTTTAATTTGTCTAAAAAACAGCGTAGTGTTGAAATTAATAACGAACAAATGAAAGGATCTTATAAAAATTTGCTGACGGATAAAACGGTTAACTTAAATTCTAAAGAAAAATTTGACTTGCCCGCCTGGGGTTATTTGGTTTATTATAAATAAAATTTGGGAACTCGTCCCGGTTCTTAAATGGTGAATCGGGATAACCAAATCCCAACAAATATAAATATTCAATAATCTAAGTAGTTTGGAAATAATCAAAAATGATTGCCCATTCCATTTTGGTTTGATAAAAACAAATAATTTTCGAATTTTAACACAGTTAAAAATTTAACTACGTTTATTCTTAGAATCCATTTCTAAATAGTCCTCGGGGGAAAATACAGGATGATTAATAACACCGGGTCTAAAAATTTAAAACAAATGATAAAAAATTTCTTATCCTTCGATCAAAATGTATTGTTTACAAAATATCCCTTCTTAAAAAACAAATATTTTATAACCGTATTGATAATTGTTTCTGTGTTTTTATTAATGCTTCTTTTTTTTGGCGGATCGAACTCAGCTGGCAGTATTCCAACTTATACAGTTAAACGAAATAATTTCCTGGTTACTATAAGCGAAAGCGGTGAGATAAAAGCTCAAAATTCAATATCAATTTCAGCTCCGCGTGTGCGTGGTACTCTAAAAATAGTATACCTTGTTCCCGAAGGAACTTATATTAAACCGGGGGAACTGGTTGCGAAATTTGATCCGACTGAGGCTTTGACACGCTTGCGGGAGACACAGGCAGATCTTGAAATTGCAGAATCGAACAAAGAAAAATTGATTGCTAATCAAAAATCGGATATGGCTAAAATGGATTCGGATTTGAAGAGCGCCGAATTGAGCTATGAATTATCCAAACTAAACCTTGAGCAGATGAAATTTGAAGCGGAAGCAAAAAGAAGAGAAGCTCAATTGCAGCATCAGAAAAATGAATTGAGTTTTCTGCAGACAAAACAAAGCTTCGAATCAAGAAAAATTATTCAACAATCCGAAATGAATAATATGAATGTAGAAATAAGACAGAAAAAGAATGAATTGGATAAAGCGCAAAGAGATGTTGACGCACTTACTCTAACTGCAGATGCTGAAGGATTGGTAGTTTATGAAATTAATTGGAATAATCAGGGAAGGCGTTTTCAGGTTGGCGATCAACCCTGGCCCGGACAAACAATAGTTACTTTGCCCGATCTTTCGGGAATGCAGAGTCAAACTTCAGTTAATGAGGTTGATATAAGCAAGGTATCCAACGACTTAAAAGTAATAGTTAAACTTGACGCGTTTCAGGACAGCACTTTTATTGGAAAGGTTTCGAATGTTGCAAAATTAGGTAAACAGACCGAGGGGAACTCTAACATAAAAGTATTTGATGTTTATGTTTCTATTGACGGCACTTCGGAAATTTTAAAACCCGGCATGACGACGAACAACAAAATTATAATAAACGAAATACCCGATACTATTTTTATTCCTCAGGAGGCTGTATTTCAAACTGATGATAAGTTTGTGGCTTATAAATTAAATGGTTCTGGTTGGGATGAAACCAAAATTGAGGTAGGAGAAAAAAGCGAGGATTTTATAATAGTTAAAAAGGGCTTAACTGCCGGTGATGTTGTAGCATTAAGAAATCCGAATAACGAATTGAATTCCAGCCCGGAAACGATGGAAAAAGAGGGTGTTCAAATTCCAGTTTCTGGTAATTGATATGCGGAATTTCGAGACAATACTAATCAGTTTAAACGAACTTAAAGCGAATAAATTAAGAACCGCGTTAACAATGTTGGGCATTGTTTTCGGCGTAGCTTCAGTTATTGCGATGTTATCAATCGGGGAGGGTGCGCGTCAGGAAACAATTGAACAAATTGAATTACTTGGCTCAAATAATATAATTGTTAAACAAAAAGTAACGCCAACAACAGGTTCGGATACTAAACAAAAAGTAACCGCATCGGCGGGATTAAATTTGAAAGACGCAAATGCTATTTCAAGCATAAATCCATTTGTTAAATTTATTACGCCTCAAAGAGAATCAGTAACTAAATTATCATACAAATCTGAAATTATAGACGCCTCAATAATCGGCACTACAGTAAATTTTCCATCTACATTCAATTCGCGCGTCAGTGAAGGAGTTTTTTTTCAAGAACATCATCTCAAAAATTATTCAAATGTTTGTGTAATTGGAGCCGGCATTAAAAACCAATTATTCAGGTTTGAGGATCCGCTTCATAAAAAAATAAAAGTAGGAAAATTATGGTTCGATATAATTGGAGTTATAGAGCCCAAAGCTCTAATTTCTTCAAATACAAACAGCGGCGGATTAAGAAATTTTAATGACGATATATATATTCCGATAACGACAATGATGTATAAAATGGAGAAATATAGTCTTGGCTACACGAACAATGTTGGCTGGTGGGATAGAGTAAACTACGGAACGGTTATTGACAGATCTACAGTAAATCAATTAACTATTAAAGTTACTGATGATATTCATATTGCCGAATCGGCGAACCTTATAAGAAGAATACTTGAGAGAAGGCATTATGGCGCCAACGATTTTGAAATAATTGTACCGGAACAACTGCTAGACCAAAAACAAAAAACACAGAGAATATTCAATATTGTAATGGGCGCAATCGCGGGAATTTCTTTACTTGTCGGCGGCATAGGAATAATGAATATTATGCTGGCAAATATACTTGAGCGCACACGCGAGATTGGAATACGCCGAGCAGTAGGAGCGAGAGGGAAAGACATATTAAATCAATTTATGTACGAGGCTTTAACAATAAGTCTGCTTGGCGGATTACTTGGAATTATTATTGGCTTTATTCTTACATCCGCAATTACAAGTTACGCGGAGTGGCGGACTATAATTACTCCCACATCGGTAGTGTTGGCGTTTTTTGTTTCGGCTATTATCGGATTGATATTTGGAATTTACCCGGCGAAAAAAGCCGCGAGCAAAGATCCAATTGAATCTTTAAGATACGAATAGGTGTTTTTGTATAAATTAAAAAAATTAATTCAGGAATAAAGCTAATGCGTTTTTGGTTTGTCGTCATCTTTTTATTTTCCGCTTTTCAGCTTTCCGCACAAAAGGTGTTAACAATAGATGAAGCTATTAATATCGCTCTGGAAAAAAGTTACGGAATTAAAAGCGCTGAATATAATCTGGAAGTTTCTCAAAAAAACCTTGAAGCAGTAAAGCTTGGATTGTTTACTTCAATAAACCTTGAGTTTGACCTGCCAAATTATTTTGAAAGTTTATCGAGTCAATTTAATCCGGGAACAGGAAAGGAAGAATTTTTTGAAATTGGTAACACACGCTTAGAAGGACGCCTAAATTTACGCCAGCCGATTATTTTTACTAACGGTTATATAAACTTAACCGGCTCCGTGTTTGGCAGGGATCAGTTTGGCAGCAATTTTAACAATACGCGGGATTATTTTACTAATCTTAATATCTCCCTTTATCAACCTCTATTTACGTTTAACACCCAAAAGGCCAGCCTGGAACGGGCCGAAATCCGAATGGAAAAAGCTCAGAGAAGTTACAACAAAGCGGAACTGGATTTAATTTACCAGGCGACGGCCGCGTTTTACAGATTATATGAAGCAAAAGAAAAAGTAAAAATATCTAAAGAAAAAGTTAATCAGACCGAAGAATCGTATAACACCGCGTTTAATAAATTTAGAGCCGGACTTATCGCTGAAGTAGAAGCATTGCAGCTGGAAGTTGATCTGGCTTCGAGTAAAAACGAACTGCTAAATTCCGAAAGAGGATTCGACGAACAGCTCAATGATTTTAAAATCCTTATAGGACTTCCATTAAATGAAGACTTCGACATTGTTTCAAATCTTAATTACGAGCCCGTTCCAATAAATATTGATGATGCCATAAAAAGCGCATTAGAAAATCGACCCGACCTGTTAAATATAAAAGATGATATATATTTATCTCAATTAACTGTTGACGAAGTGGACGCAAACAGGTCCATAAAAGCAGAGCTGAGCGCCCGTTACGGCATCAACCGAAACGATCCGCAATTCGATAATATATTTCACAACTTTCTTGACGATAGGAGTGTAACTTTTACTTTATCAGTGCCGGTTTGGGACTGGGGACAAAACGCGCGTGAAGTTGAATCCGCGGAAGCAAACGTTAAATTAACCCGGTTATCATTCGAAAACATGAATGAAATAATTAAAAATGAAATTATTTCTTCAGTCAACAGGCTGAACTCCGCAAAAAGCCGGGTTGAAGTTTTAAGTAAATCGGTTGAAGTCGCTGAAAAAAGTTACATGATTTCTGCGGAAAGGTTTAAGTCGGGCACAATTACAAGTTTCGATTTATCGCAGATGCAAATACGTTTAACTGAAACACGGCTTAACAGTATAAGCGCATTAATTGATTATCAAATTGCACTGGCTGATCTCGAAAGAAAAGCGATGAAAAAGTTTAGAAATTAAAAGAATTTTTAATTCGATTCTAAGTACGTCCAATTTCTAAAAAATCTGTTACTTAAACATTCCTTCTGAATAATTTCTTATCGGAGGTATCCTGCATAAAGCCCATATTTAGAAGATACTTCGTGTGTTTTTGCACATTACTCCGGGTTTCCAGAAATTTTACACCTTGTTCAATAAGATGTTTTTGTTCCGCCGAATAAAGAAACCTGGCGTTTTTAAAATCTCTGTAATCGGGAATTGCATAGTCGATATGCATGAATACAGTATCTTCTTTTATTTTCTCATAAATCAATACCCCCGCCGGTATAAGGTTACGAAGAACAAAAAAACAGACAGGGTCTTTAATTGATCCTTTATTAAAATCAGGAAAATATTCACGAATATCTTCGGCATAGAATTCCAAAAATTTATTTAGATATCGGTGACTTGGGTCCAAAACAGGCATAAGACTAAAATGTTCCTTTTCTCTCCACATACCAACCAGGTAATAAACATCCACCAAAGTTATAAATCCGTTCAGAAAAAAAACCGGATATGCGCCAACCAGATATCCGTATAATGAAAATGTTGCTGCGCCGACCAAATTTATAGTTCGCAGCCGCAGTATGTTTTTCATCATTAAAGATACAGCCACAAGCACTGACCCGGTGTAACCGATGTATAGATATATATCGTTCATTCTATTCCTAACCTTTTTATTTCAGGGGGATAAAGATAGTAAAAATAAGGAGAGGTAAAAAAGGGAACAGTAAAATTTACTATCCCCTTTATAATTATTAGTTATGTTTATGTAAATGCTTTTTGAATAATAAAACGCGATTAAACAACATCTGGATTATTTACGAAATACCAGTTTGTTATTTCATTAACAGCATTTTTTTACTGGTTATAAATCCTGTACTGTTTTCTTTTAATCCTTTAATCTGTAAGGTGTAAATATAAATACCGCTGGCAAGAGTTACACCATTTGCGGTGTTACTGCCATCGAACCAAACATTATAAATTCCCTTGTCTTTTACTTCATTTACCAGTTCTGCTACTTCTTTGCCGAGCGTGTCATAAACTTTAATTGTTACATGTCCTTTTTCAGGTAATTGGTAATTTATTGTTGTAGCAGGATTGAATGGATTAGGATAGTTTCCTATGCTATAGTTTTCAACAATGATTTGCTCTTCCGAAATATCTTCCTCAGCTTGTTGTTTATCCACACCAGGTAAATTATTTGCAGAAACCTGTTGATAAATTATTTCGGATGTGGTCTCATTTACAGAATAATAAGCACAGACTGAATATCTGATATTGTAATCTATATCCTGACCCGCTCCAATTAAATACCCATTATCAGTCCAGCTTGTTGTTCCTCTCGGAACGGTTGCAACTAATCCTTCGCTTACTGGTATCATCTGATAAGTCAAAACCTTTCTATAAATTTGATAATTTGTTACATCTGAGTTGGGGTGTTCATCCCAGTACACAGTTATGTTTTGGTCAACCCGGGGATTATATGCATTAAACCTCTGGTTTCTGTAATTGCCGTCCGCAGGATTATCATTAAATATTGGAAAGCCTCTATATTTAGCAATCAGTTCTCTGTGTTCCGAAATATTAAAAGTGCTGTTCCTGGGTAGATTCTGGTCACTCCAGGAATTAAAATTATATTTTATGCCGTTTATTATATAGTAAGCTTCAGCCTCAACATTTATTGTGTTCTCTTCAATTACAGTTTCTACCTGACCGGAATTATAAGTTTGTCCGTTTATTTTTACAGTTCCTTCAAAACTGGTTCCGCTTATCTGATTGCGAACTGTCACACTGCACACCTTGCGAAGTTGAGCTTTGAAAATTGCGCCATCGTCTGCGGCTTGAACAGTAAAAGAATATGATTGATCTCCTCCCAGATACTCACTATTTCTGTCCCAAATGCTATTATTGGTTCCGTTAGAATTCCATATTACCTGATAACCCCCGTTGTCAGTTTGAGGTGAAACAGCAGTCAGTGATAAGCTTTGACCGGAATTTTTTTCGAAAGAAAAAGGGGCGGTTCGTGTCCCAAAACCACTCACCACTACTACTCCATGGGCAGCACCACTTTGATCCGTAAAGTTATTGTCTACTGTAATTACAGGCGGTGGAGTAATTTGTACTGTGTTTGTTTTGCTTGCTTCATCCACATCAAGCCATAAATCCAATACTCTTTCAAAGTTTTTTGCTTTAACCTTGATAGAATGCGAGCCCTGGCTCAAATAGTAATTTAATGAGTTTGAATAAGTCAATCCAGTAAAGTTTATGTCAACCGGGTGCTTCTCAGTATCTCTGTGATAAGCAACTTCATTACCGTCAATATATAGCCAAACTTCAAATCCTTTGTAATCACCTTGCCACCAAGTTGATTCAAGATCGCCTACATTATAAGAAATTTGAACTGTTTTCCCGTTACCATTAATACCCCCCTCAAAAGTTGTACCATTAGCCGGAGAAAGAGAAATGGACGGATCACCTGTAGCAAGTAGAAGTTGAGAACTAAATAATATAAAGCCGAATATAAAACTTAAAAAGAATTTGTTATTCATTTTTGGTTCCCCATAATTGTTGAACAATGTTAGTTAATAAAACATGCATAGAATTTTGTAAATATTTTTCCTCCTTTCTATTTGTTGGAATTTATTTATGTTTAAAAACAGAATAGCCCTGTTTTATTTTATTAAAACATAGATCGCAAGTCTAAAGGGACTATTCATTTAAGAGAGAGATGATGCGTCAACATCGTCTCTCTTTATTAATTACTATACTTACTTTTGCTCAACCTCCCTTTTAATTAATTTTTCCGTGATATAGTAAATTCAAATTTGTCGGAGATTCATGCGTTAAAAAAAACAATTCTTT